>ERZ1740068.860-NODE-860-length-11696-cov-10.552616_pt1 | contig 11696 bp, 7 predicted proteins | sample MGYA00581735_ERZ1740068 | MGnify/ENA primary metagenome ERZ1740068 (study PRJEB43018, sample SAMN04849740) | marine metagenome | isolation source: floating plastic debris | place: Pacific Ocean | collected 2008-08-30 | study: EMG produced TPA metagenomics assembly... | reverse complement strand
ACTTAGCTGAATTGAGCAGATTACAGGAAAATCTCTACTCAATAAGATATTTTAAATAAAAAGGCGACCCTGCTTTCGCAAGACCGCCTTTCACTTTTGGGAAAGTCCCGGTATTTATTTTTCGATAGCTACCAATTTAGTTTCTTTTTCTCCTCCCTGAATGACATTAATAACATATAACCCATTAGGAAGCGATGATGTGTCTATGTCTTGTGCAAATGCAAATTGACTCTTTGTATAAGTCTTGCTAAACAATGTTCTGCCTGACATATCTGTTAACTCAAACGCCAGCTCTCCTCTATGGAGTGACTCTACAGCTACAGTGAGTATATTTTGTGCAGGGTTTGGATAAACATTGTAACTGGTTTCCAATTGTCGGTCATCCTCTGTAGACGTTACAGCAAATGATACATCAGGAGATTTTCTAAAACATTCACCGTCGCCAGTGACTACATAATAAGTTCCTCCTCCGTTATCAGGCGAATAAGTTCGCTCATTAGCTCCTTCTATTGACAAATTATCAAAGTACCACTGATAAGTATCTGCAGGTTGCCTACTTACTAATTGACCATTGTTGACAAGGACTTCATTTTCTTCGAGGGTATTTTCTACGGCAGTTGTCTCTTTTGTAAATTCATCTACCTCACCTAAATCATCCATTATTTCCATTCTAACCTCGTATGTGGTTAATTCTGGGAAATCAAACGTTGGAATTTCTGTCTCTGAAACTAACTGATCATCAATATACCATCTCCATTCCACGATGTTACCATTACTAAGACTTTCTGCACTCATCACCGATCCACTACAAACCTTATTAATTTCAAAGTCTGCAAACAGTACATCATCACAGGCTTTCTGCTGCCAGCCATCGGCATTGTTTATACTACCATTTAATCCAACACTAAATGAACCTGTTCCTGAAATATCGACTCCATCAATATCAAGAAAATCGAAACAAAACAATTGATTACTTTCGACAAAAATTGCCGCACTATTGTTGCTACTGCTTATGGTAATTCGATCCTCTTCTCTGCCCAATGCTTCAAGGTTATCTTTGACAATAATGGTAGAACCTTCGCTCAACAAAATGTTACTACCAAGTCTTAGGGACAAATCTTTTACCGTTATATCAGTCAAGGAGTTTAAAGTTCCATTGTTCACCGATAGTATCACATCATCAAAGTCATTATTTCCATTCAGAGTCGTTTCCCCTTCAAAGGCGATAGTTGTGTTGGTAAATTCGACCGTTGCCCCTTGAGAGAGAGACAAAGAAGAGTTAATCAAAAGAGTAGCATTACTCACACTTAAATTTGATTCGTTGTTCACATTAAGGTTAGCTAATGTTATGTCTCCTCCATCAGATATTAGTAGTGTACCATTTTCAACATTTAGGCTTTTAAATTCCATTTCTGAATTGATAAGAGCAGTTGAGCCATTTATATAATCAATAGTTACATCAACTTGAGAGAATGTTTCTTTTGATCCAGTGATTCCATTTACTGATGTAGATAAATCTTTCAAAATAATTCCACCCTCACCCTCAAATTGAATTTGACCTACTGAAGCTGATATGCCCTCAGTGGTTGTAACTGTGTGTCCATTTAAATTAATACGAGTCCCATTGACTGAAGTCGTGACAAGTCTGCGAACCTCAATATTTTGTGAAAGTACAAAAACCGACTCACTCTCATTTTGTTCAGTAGCCATCTGGCTGAAAGAATTGTTATCTAAAACCACAGCATCGTCAACTCCGGGAACTTGCATAGCTGGTTCTCCTCCTGAAGTAAGTGACCAATTCTCTGGGTTATCCCATGAATTTCCACTACCTACTCTGTAAAAGGTCTGTTTTTCATTAGAATCATAGGAGACAATTACTGCAAATTCTTGCATTCCTTCTTCCAAATCACCTTTGTGATTAATCGTTACTGTGTACGGTTCGCTACCGCTTGCCACAAACTCTATTTGTTCGACATTATCTCTAAAATTATCTCCTTTTGTGGCAACCTGACCAGGATTAGCTGGGTTTAGGATGTAGGGCATATGGGTATCTGTTTCGTTGGAAACCCTCAAATCCAGATCATTAACCAACATCAAGTCTGTAGGATCAAGTTGAGCTGATACCGGCGTACCAGGTAAATCGGTCCAACAGATGGTGACTCTTACTTCTGCACCATCCTTTGGATGAATTTCAAAACTATGCGTTTGACCATTTTCTAGTACAACATCCTCAATAATTTTGTTGTCACCATTTTCCTCCAATATCAAATTACCAGCACCCTCACCATTCATCAAACCCCAACCAAACGAATAGTCTGGACCATCGGCATCTCCTGCCTCATTAGCAGTATGAATAGCCAAAGCTTTTAAGGTAGCTGCCTTCAAAAAGCGACCATTAACTGATTTGTTGAGCTCTTGAACAAGAGCTAAAGTTCCTGTGACATTCGGTGCTGCCATAGACGTTCCAGGCAGAGTACCATATGCTGTATCACTCGTTTCAAAAGCAGAGAATATACTAACACCGGCACCAACCAGATCAGGCTTTATTCTACCGTCATCAGTAGGCCCCCATGAACTGAAGCTACTCATTACCACATCATCAGGAGTATCGTAACCAGTTTCAACTTTACGCACAGCACCAACAGAGATTATATTCTTCGCAAGACTGGTGCCTGTGATAATATCATATGGTCCATCAGGTGGATAAGGGCCGTTTCCAGAATCACTACGATCATTGCCCGCAGCCCAGATCATCAAATAATATGGTGAATTATAGGAGATCTCATCCAATAATGCAGCCTCGCCGTTATAGAATCCGAAACGCCAATCCTCTTGATCGCTTACATTTGGATCACCCTGCCAATTACCATTATTGTCATAGCCAGCAACAACACCATATGAATGGTTGCTTAAAATTAACCCAGTGTCATCAGGCACTGCCTCAGCTGGTATCTCACTGTCATCATTGTCGAAATTAAATACTATGACAGTCACTTCAGGAGCCATTCCCCTTGCACGCTCATTGACACCTCTAGCTTTAATCGTTCCAGTTACATGATTTGCATGGAAATTTAAGTTCCCTGCTCCATCTCCGACCAATACATTGTTATCACTAAATTCGACATGCGTGGCCCTTACGAGACCCCCGTCCCATACACCAACTTGTACACCAGCACCTGTTAACCCAAAACCTGATCTGGATGGATCAAACAGATGAGTAGCTCCTGTTGTTAAAGCTGCTCCTCTATTTGTTGTAGAGATGTAGATTGGACGACCATCTTCTCCAATGTCGTTGATCATGATGGTACCTTGACCTCTTTCCGTTTGAAAAATGGGCACTCCCATTGTCTGAGAATACTTCTTCACTCTTGCCTGTCTTTCCAGATCTTCTGCTTTTGTCCTCTCTGCGATCTCCTGCAAAGCCTTCCTTCTTTCCTCCACAGTCCGTTGTCCGTACACAACGTTACATACTGTGAGAAACATCAATAGTAGAGTTAATTTCATTTAATTTTATTTATTCAACGTTATCAAAAATAAACAAAAAGCGCTTATTTTCAGAGTACTTCTCAATTTGCGATAGTTACACTAAGCAACCAGGTGTTAGGTAAAATTTTCTATCTTGAATTCGCAACATAACAGAATATTTAGCAAAACTGTTCGTTTCAAAATGGCATTGTAAGGCTTTTGTCTCTGGCCTTTCATTTACACGCCACCAATATTTTTTCTTTTACACTTTACTCAAAACTGAAAGCCCCTCTAATAATCGATTCATGTCTCCTGTATTATTATACAGGTTAGGAGTGACTCTCACTACCTGATCGTCTTCCAAATAGCGGATGACCGTAAACACCTTAAATTGTTCATGTAGCATCCGCACAGTTTCTTTGGCATCCTGGCCTGTGATCTTGAAGCTTGCCAACGCACAACTTCTGGTGGAATCTGTAGGTGTGGTCACCTGGACACGATCAATTTTGTTCGCTCTGCTGGTCCAGTAATGCTGCAAGTACCGGAGGCGGCACTCTTTAATGGGTAAAGTCACCATTTCATTATATGCCCTCGCCGTGGGGATTGTCAACAAAATAGGAGTGGCTAACGTACCAAAGTGACCCAACTTACGAATGTCGCCTGGTTTCTTTCTACTATCGCCAAACATGGGTTGCAGGTCTTTGATCCTGGATGATTTTACATATAGCATTCCAACCCCCAAAGGGTTACTGAACCACTTGTGCAAATTGACTCCAATGAAGTCTACACCCAGATCAGTCAGCTTGAAGTCCAATTGTGCATAACTATGGGCTGCATCTACAATCACTTCCACTCCTCGGGGCCTAAATTCATCTGCGATCTTCTTTACCGGCATGATCTGGCCAGTCATATGCAGCAAGTGAGTCACCAATATGCATTTTGTGTTGGAGTTGATCGCTGCCCTGTAGGCATCGAGAATCTCTTCATCATTCTCAGGGACCAAAGGAATTTTAATATAGCGTACTTTGATGCCTTTGGTTGCCGCCAACATTTCAAAGGTCTCAATCATACTGAAGTAATCCTGCCTGTGGAGTACCACTTCGTCACCACGCTGCAGATTCAGACCCTGAATGATGATGTTCATCGCTTCCGTAGCATTTCTGGTAATGAGAATCTCTCCTGCATCTACTCCTGAAAACTGCGCCAAACCCTCAACGATCTTTTGATAGTCATCATTAAACGAAGTTCTCATGTACTGAGAAGAGTATTCGTTGACCTTGCGGATGTTGTCCATGTAAGCTTCTTTGACTACTTCTGGCTGCACGCCAAAATACCCGTTCTCCAAATTGATGAACTCCCCACTTACACGATAGTGCTGTCTGGCAAACTTTTTCCAGGCTTTTTCATCTTCCGGAGATGCATTTGTGATGGGGTTTCCAGACGGCAGCTCATCTTCCGTACCGGCTGCGAGTGTGGTCGCAAAAGGTAGCAGTGCGGTACCCAGTCCTAGTTTTTTTATGATTTCTCGGCGCTTCATCGATTAGGTTTTGTGTGATTTAGTAGAATGCCTTCAACAGACAAACACATTTGAAGAGTTTAAAAATATCAGATTTTGGTGTTGAATAAAACCAATTGCCTCACCTATCACCGGTATTTCAAGCAAATTGACGCGACTGCAACATTTTTTCTTCACTCAATATGACCCTGTCAGCACTATGATGCAGAGGATGGTTGTCTCGTACAATCATCAGTAAATCAAGTAGTTCAATGCTATGCATCACTATTCCGCAATCCCACTATGCAATTTTTTCTAAAAAGATTTCAATCTGGATTAAACCTCCAGGCATTGATGGCATCTAAGAAGCAAATGATTCACAAAACGAAGAATAAAAACAACAACAATATGAAAAGTCTATTCGCCATACCGATGCTACTGCTCATGATACTGGTGGTCACACCTCAAGACTCATTTGCTCAGAGAGTAGTAAAAAGCAGAAAGCGTACTACAGTGGTGGTGAGAAAAACTCCAAGGTCGAAGGTGGTCTATGTGAATCGCAGATCCAAAGTAAGAACGCTGCGGGTATTGCCCAGAGCCGCCAGAGCAGTACGTTTTGGCAGAACAAGCTTCTATGTGGCAAACGGCGTTTACTATCGGAAAAGCGCAACCGGTTTTGTCATTGTGAAGGCGCCGGTAGGCGTGAGAGTTACCAGATTGCCTGCAAAACGTAAAAGAGTGATTTTTGGGAGTGCCACCTACTATTATGCCGCTGGTACCTTCTACCAAAAACAGGCTGGCAATTACATAGTCGTAGCGGCTCCAGCCGGAGCATTGCTTTACGATGTGTCAGCAGATGTTGACAAGGTTAAAATTGACGGGGAAGTATATTATGAATACGCAGATGTCATTTATGAAAAAATCAAAACGCCCAATGGAGTTGCTTACAGAGTTGTAGGTGAAGTTGGGTAACGAGAATAGTTTGTTAGTGAATAGTTGTATATAGTGTTTGAGTAAGGTGTGAAAAAAAGCGTGCTGATATTGTTCGAGTCAATCGGCACCACACTTCTCACCATCATTTGAAAACCAGTGCATTTTTAGGTTGGCACTGGTTTTTTTATCTCTTTGGGTTGTAATTACTCTTTCAATACCATGTCAATACAAAGTACCGCTGCCAGGATTAGTACTCGTAGCGGATTATCCTGCGGCACATCGTTGGAAATACTCAGCATGTAGTTATCTGCTGAGGTAAAAAGCTCTTTGCCGAGGCCAGCCCACTGTTTGCTCACATTGGCAAACTCTACATCGTCCTTTACGAACTTAAAATCCCAACTAGTCCATTTTCCTTTCAGCTTACACAGCTCAACACCATCAGGGTTGAGGACATTGAATTTTCCCCCTATTGAAAAAAACTGCTGCTTGAAGAGTCCTACCAGTTCCTGGCGCTCGTTGAATACCTCCACTTTTGACATCCAAAAAGTGGTTCCCCTCTTCACCGTCAATACTTCTGCGCCATCATTGGTCTTTACTTTGATTTCAAATGGCGTCATTCGTTTATAATCCGTAAAGCGGAACATTTTAGTAAAGAAACCAAGATTGTCCTCACGGCATGTCATGATCATTTGCTGCGTATCAGGATCATAGATGTCAAAGTTGTTGGCCGCCTTGAACATACCGACATGTTCTTTAACGAAAAATAGATTTTTGTTTAAAATAGGATTCATTATAAAAATAATTAAAAGGTTAGTGGCAATCTAATCAAAAATCGCAGGATAGGTGCGCATCACTCCCGATAGGGGAACCATCTGGCGGTGATAGTGATCGCTGCTTTTTGAATTTGTCAGGGTTGGCGCGAAAAGTTTCAATGCGCTGCAACATTGCATAGCTAAAGGCTTTCTCCTCCTCGTCTTTGCTGGCTTGCATGGTTTTTTGAAAGTGTTGTGCAATCAGCTTGATTCGCCAGGACGCAATGGCCTGCACTTGCCCATGTGCCCGATCGTCTGTTGACAAGCTCATCAGATGAGACAGCAATTGCGAGACAACTACTTTTTTGATCTCACTTTCATAGCCACTTTTTGTTTTCTGCTGAAGTGCCTGATTCGCCAGACGATCCATCACCTCGCTCAACGAAGGTAGACTGGGGTTTCTACTGTTGTATTCCAGTAGTCTGTTGGCTCTTTCCGGATGTAGCATCAGGCCAACTGACAGGTCCGCAATGGTTTCTGCCGGGCTGATGGCATCAAATGCTACCCCTGTTTTACTCTTAAAGGTTTCTCTGCCTCTGGAATAGCCATAAGCTCTTGGAGGTAACTGCTTGAGTAACGCTTCCGGTAATTGAAGGTTTTCCACAGTGATGGCACTGAGCATGGCATCAATCGCTTTTTCCTGCGTTTGAGCATCCACCCACTGCAATTTCAAACCATTATGACCTTTTACTCCATAATTAAAATCCAGTCCACCGATCATTTTCGATGCAGCCTCCAGCTGATAGCGGTGTAAAAAGTACATGGGTACCAATACTTCTTCCATCTTGGTAAAAGGAATGTTCTTCTTAATCCGGTCGGCGTTGAAGTTGGCCAGGACTTTTTTCCTGACGGCCAGCAAATGATTCAACTCATCTGCAGCATCCTGTCCGTTGTCCCATAGGTGAGCCGATGCATGCGCGCTACCAAGTGGTCTTGCATCCTGATCGGTAATGTATTTCAACCCTGAAGCAAAAGCGGCATCCAGCGTCTGCAGCCTTTCTTCTTCCGATGCCTCACTGTAACCGAATTTGATGGCTTCTTTGTCCCAGTTTCCAATACCTACTGCATAGGCATTGTCAAGGGAGATCTTTCCGTTTTCTATGGCAATGGTAGGATGTGGATAATCCATCACCGATGCCCTGTTATTGACACTTGCTGCAAAATTGTGTGCCAGGCCCAGCGTATGGCCTACCTCATGAGCAGATAGCTGACGCAATCTTGCAAGTGACATTTTCAGCATTTTGTCCGAGTCTTCATCGGCTCCATACGGTCCCAAAAGGCCTTCGGCGATTAAAAAATCCTGTCTCACACGCAAGGAGCCAAGACTCACATGCCCTTTGATGATTTCACCTGTACGAGGGTCTGTGACAGAGGCACCATAAGACCAACCACGGGTAGACCGATGTACCCATTGGATCACATTGTAGCGCACATCCAGCGGATCGACTCCTTCTGGTAGTACTTTCACCTGAAAAGCATTTTGATAACCTGCCGCTTCAAAAGCCTGATTCCACCAGGAAGCGCCTTCTATCAAGGCAGACCTAACGGGCTCCGGAGCACCGCGATCGACATAGTAGATGATGGGTTCTACTGCTTTACTCATGGCTGCATTGGGATTCTTTTTATTGAGACGATGCCTCGCAATGAAGCGCTTCACCAGCGGCTGGTCAATTGGAGTGGCATAATCCTGATAGGACCTGAAAAAGAATCCAGATCTGGGATCAAATTTTCTAGGCTCGTATTGGTCATCGGGCAACCGTACAAATGAATGATGCATACGCACAGTAACAGCCTGCGCTGTAGGTGTTACAGAAGACAGGTACCGACCGGTAGGCGATCCTTTGAAAGTAATGATGGATTCAAACTCTGTATTGTCGGGAAAGTTTTTTGTTCTGGGAAAATAAAGCGCCGATCGGGTCTTGTCAACGGAATAATTGCCTTCTCTGGAGCGGGAAAGCCTCGATCCCACACCATGAGCATCGCGGAGTAAGAAGTTCGTTAAGTCAATGATATAGCCATCTTTCCCATCTGAGGTGTAGTTGAATCCCCAGAGAATAGACTGGGCAAATGCCTCCTCTACAGATCTCCGCTCATCTTCATTGTCACTTTCTGCCCGGTAGTCATAATTGGGCTGTATCAACATGATTTTGTTGGCCATCTGCACAAACTTCACTACGCGGGTACTGCCTAGCTGACCTCTGTCAAGACCAATGTCATTAGAGCCGACACCTGCTGCCAAACTATTCACATAAATAAACTCCTGGTCCAGCTGATCGGCTTTGATCGTCAGGGAGATAAACCCCTGTTGATCGTTGTATGAAAAGTCAAAAAAACCTTTTGAGTCCTCGATAGAAAAAGCATCTGTACCAATGCTGATCAAAGATGCCAGTAGAAGAAGTTGTAGTAGTCTCATCGCAGTTGTTTTATGCCAGGTTATTAGGTGTATTTCCGAAGGTGGGCATAGTCCTTTGTTGTGGGCCATGGTTGCTGTGGAGCCAATTTTTAAGTCAGGACTGCTACCGCCATCTAAGTGTTTATGATCGTAATCGAGTAAGATAATAATAAATGGCGGAGAAGAATTTACCATTTATCAATTACTTTAGGAGCGGCTTTCTTTCGTTATTTATGGACTTGCCAACGATGAAATTTGGATGATAGTGAAATGAGTGAAACTTCTCGTTATTTTTTGGCCATTGTTCCACCAGCGCCTGTTTTGTCCGCAGTGGGTGACCTCAAAGAGCAGGCTTGCCAACTTTTCAATAGCTGCGCTGCGTTACGGTCACCACCCCACATCACCTTACACATGCCTTTTTTGTGGAAAGACAAGAAAGTGGAGAAATTGTATCAGGTGTTATCGGAGTTCTCTACTGATGTCTCACTACTGGATATCCGCCTTCGAAAATTTGGCCATTTTGGTGAACGGGTGATTTTCCTGGAGCCAGAGGCAAACGATGGGCTACTGATGTTACAAAAAGACCTCGCCAAAGCGGCAAGAACTCAACTCAATTTGCTCAATGCCGGCTACAAGGACAGGGGTTTTCACCCGCACATGACCATCGCTTTCCGGGACCTCAAAAAACAGGTATTTCAGGAAGCCTACCAGCACTTTGCACAAAAAAAGATCGACTTACAATTTCAGGTGCAGGATTTTTCCTTGCTGAAACACGACGGTAAAAAGTGGCACGACTTCCAACGTTTCTCTTTTCGCAGATCATTGCACTTATAAAGAAGCGTATTTGGACTCGCCTTCGTCAAACGGAATGTCAAAGAAGAATTTAAAATTATAGGACTCGTCAAAAGAGAAGGTAATCATGCCACCCATACTTTCTACCAGGCTTTTTGGCATGAGCATGTCCAGCCCAAAATCGTCCGTCTCGTTGACAAACTCATTGGCGCTATAGAACTTTTTCAACACTTGTGCTCTGCGACGCTTGCTGAGTCCTGCACCTGTACAGGTAATGGAAAACCGTACAGTGCTGGTATTTCCAGACCTGATCAGTAAACTACTTTCTACTGTGACCTCGCTGCCGTGCATGTAGCGTGTGGAGCTATGGATCAAACTGCTAATGGCCTGCTTGATCCTGACTGGGTCGCCAACGAGGACTTCGGGAATTCCCGGGCGCTGTTTGTACTGATAAAGTGTATCTTCGCTTTTGTTGTCATTTTCGAGGATCTCCAAAATCTCATTTACTTCATTACTAAGCTTGAATGCCACTTGTCTAACGGGCACTTTATTGATTCCAATCTGGGATACATCGATCACGTCATCCATGATACTCTGAAGCAGCTGACTATGGCGCTGCAACCTTTCTATGAGTCGGTTTTGATCTTCGTTAAGACCGGTTTCCACCATACCATCGATGGTGTGGTCAATGCCGGATAGCGGGGCATGCATTTCCTGCCAGACTGTATTGAGGAACATCGCCTTATAACGCTCGGAGGTTTCCAGTTTTTCTTTCTCCTGACTCAAGCGCTCGTTGGTTAATTTTCTGCGATAGTCTTCGGTAACATATTCTTTTTTGAAGTAATACAGACAAATTCCCAACAGCGTAAGGCTTACAAAATTGGATACCATTCTACCCAGAATCTCATTTTGATCGGGTGGCATCCCGTTGTTGACCATTTCCGGGAAGATGTACTCGATGGTAGGCAAAATAAGATTGAGGGAGATCATCAACACAGAGAACAGGATGAAAAAGCGTGGCGGTAATACCAGCAGGCCACTGCAATACATCAAAATCCCAAACATGATACTAGCTCCCTGGATGCCCCCCGTAGGAAAATATGCTATGGTGAACAGGATAAGGCAATAGAAGAAGTAAACCATGGCCACTAGCTCAAAAGCTCCGGAACTTCGATACCATAAATAAAGGGCTATGCCAATGATAAAGGTGCAGGAGTGGAAAATGACCAGGCTGATATTGGGGAAAAAGAAGATACGATAAACCAGCCAAAATACTGGCATCGCTACTGACATGATGAGGATCAACAAAAAGAGCCTTTCCTCTAATGTGTTGCCAAACAAGATCTGTTTACCGTTTTTCACCGAATTGTCCGATTCATTCTGGTTACCGGATATATCCGGTTCTGGTTTTAATCCCTGAGGAACACCAAACCTGACTGCTGTCTGGCAAGTTTCCTGGTCGGGGTTAGTACATTAAAAGTTCCATCAACCGACCAGCGCGAGACTGATCCTATGTATTCTGAACAAATAAATTTGCTGGGAAAATCGGCAAACGAAATACATCGCTAATTATTTGTTCTGTACTGATAGAAACCTGTCTAAAATAAACAATTTTTGGATATTGGAGGTAAATATCAACCCGGAAAATGGAATAGCCAATCTATTAAGGCTTTAAACGGCCGCGGACTGCTGCAAATCTGCGGTTCTCTGGTTGGGCACCCCTGGTCGGGCACTCTTCCAGGACACAATGTTGATGGATGATATTTTGAATGTCCAGTGAACAAACCGAATCAAGCAGGATTTCTGT
>ERZ1740068.857-NODE-857-length-11726-cov-10.846800_pt1 | contig 11726 bp, 8 predicted proteins | sample MGYA00581735_ERZ1740068 | MGnify/ENA primary metagenome ERZ1740068 (study PRJEB43018, sample SAMN04849740) | marine metagenome | isolation source: floating plastic debris | place: Pacific Ocean | collected 2008-08-30 | study: EMG produced TPA metagenomics assembly... | reverse complement strand
ATAAACCATTGTCTGATGGAACTCAGTGATTGTTCTTGGTCAGTGAATATTGGAGAAATTACAGTACATGCTTAATATTTTATTTTGGCGTTAATAAATAATCATTTGGCGTTCCGCCGCTACCGCCAAGCTGGGGACAACCCTGCTTGATTTGTAGCTGAGTATCGCCTGTATGTTTCTATGTTTTACTTGTAGGGGTGATTTGCAATGGACAGCACCAACAGAAAAGAAGTTAACAGGTGGTAACAACTTCACAGGAATCAGACCAGCATCCAGTACGTGGTCCGCTGGAGCCCAGCCACAACCCCAGCCTATGGTATGTTTGTGTGTCAGTGTAATGGTCTTAAATTTACAGTTTATGCAGTAAACTTATTCTGTTAGACACACTTTTAATTTATCCGTATTTTTTTCATAGTGTTGTTGATATTTGTGACGAATAGTCATAGTAGCATTAGTAGCTGCACAGCAGTGGAAGTGTTTTGAAGCAATCTGGTCAATCACACAAGTATAAAACTACACACCGTTTTTCATCTGGGCAACTATAGGTTACGTTTGTGTATTACCTGTGAACAACTTGATGAATATAATATGAATCATAATATTTATCTCATCGCTGGCTAATGTGTGGCTGTTTCGGAGTTGTCAGTTGAACATCAGAGGGAGTATAACTCCCATTTCTTGCTATCCACTTTCCATATCATTTCCACCAGGGAAAAACCCTGATCTCACCTTAACCTTAAATGAAGTTTTGACTACCTTCGATGGCGATGAAATAAATTCCTTGGAATAGAAATATCTTCGTCTTGCTTTTGGTATAAACAGCCAATAATTGTTCCTACCCTGTATTTATTCCAATTGGCTGATAGGTATGATCAGCGGCCTCAGCTTAAATCGAGTAAAAAATAGGCAACACTCATGACGAAAAATAAGATAGAAGGAATACATTTCATTGTCTAGCGCTGATTTAATTTTATGTTTTGTGTTACTTTGTCGTACCATTGTTTTATTTGTTGTACCACTGTTGTATTATTTGGGTATAATTTTGTTGTATAGGTACAAGCACAGCCTATGTTCAATCCTGTTATGCAGCCTCAGCCACAACAGTTTGGTTATGCTATGCAAGCGCCACAACAAGGCTTCATGTACCAACAGCCTCAACCTATGATGTATAATGTGAGTGATAATCTGCTGGGCTGACTACGATTCGTTTGGACTGCATTTTAGTGGTCTCTGATCAACAAAAAGGGCTAAATTTGAGCCGCTCAAATATACTCAAAATTGTCGGAGAAAAGTAAAGAAAGTGCCCTCAGCTTAAATTTGGTGTTGTGAATTGTGCTTTAATTGCCAACCACTTTATTATTGCTCCATATTCTTTCTGTTATGACTATATCCCGTGTAGGTGTTGTTTGAAGTACTATTACCTTTAAAAATATGTTCATGTATTGTTTAGTACACATGCAATAATATACGGTATTATAATATATTATACCATGGAAGAGGCACGAATTGAAAAACAGATGTTGGGCTTATGTTAAAAAATAAATGGTTTGTCTCAAATTATAAGAATATTACAACTAACCAAGCCCATGAGAGAGAAATGTATTGGTTTTAGGTTGAACACTGGATTTCCATGGTTTCATGTCTTCTTCACAGCAAAGACTGTTGCTCAGTGATGCCTTGCTTTGTCTTTACAGAATCCTGGTATGATGGGAATGGCTCCGCCTACTTATCAAGCTCAGCCAATGATGGGCCAGCAGCCGATGATGATGGGACAAATGGGAATGAGACCACAGACGGCTGCAACCAATCAGCAACAGCCTTTAGATCCGTTTGGAAATCTGTGATAGTGGAGACAATAATGACGTATTAGAATATCACACATCGTGTAGTCCATTCCAACATCTGCAGTTAAGCTGCTGTGGATTCTTGTTGCCAAAATTGAGGCTGGGCTGTGAAGTTAGATGCGGGTCTCTGCAGGAATTGTCCCGTTGTCATTGGCACAATTCTTTGATTAGAACTGAACTGTATCACTCAAAACGTACCCCCATGGATTTTAAGCATCAATCCGGATTTAAGTTATTTTTGCATGTTAGTCGTAGATGCCAATTCCATACTATACTCAATACTATTACTCATATTACTGATACATTGATGCACTGTTATGAGTTTCGTTCATCATGAATGTTGTTGTAATTCTCGGACTTATTTTTTGAGTATTTGTCGGGTATACTACAATCACAACGTTTAAATTTTGTTATACATAGTTGAGGAGATATCCACTTTAACATTTCTGTGGAATGTCGTCATGGGGACTCTGTTGTTAGATGGCTCATTTTGTGAAAATTAGTATCTATTCCTACGTATTATCTCATCAACATGACTATGATTTGCTATAATACACTATGACTATAATAGAACTATACTATATTACATATATCATCAAGATTTTTCATTTTGTATCTCATTTGGTACTCATGTACATTAGAGCAATTTGTATCGTCATAGTCATTTATTTTTTTCTTTCGTTCCAAATCTGTCTTGTGAGAGGACAAAATAGATCCATTAAAATGTGAAGAATTGTAGCCAGTTTTATTTATAAAACTTAATCATGACCTAAACTGGAATAAAATGCGGACTTGACGAGTAAATAAACTGTGTCTGTAGAGTGCAGTTGAAGATTACAGAAAAGATAAAGAATTTAATCAGAATGACAGGAAAGTAACATTGAAATTTAATGCACTGAAACACTGTGAACATGCTAAGCTGCAAAATGAGAAAACATTGCGATAGACTAGAAAGTTACCATTTATCAGTAGGGTGGATATCTAGCGAGTTCTTAGGAAGCCAAGGAGATCTGAAATGGTCATATATGAAGACAATATATTGTGGAATACTACATCAAGAAACCTTTGAATGTGATTATTATTAACAATTGATTTTTTGTAAAGGCTGCTTGAAATTAGGCGTTGCCTTATTTTCTCTATCCTAAATGTAGTAGTTTGTAGCCATCATTTGACAGTTGTATGAAGAAGGCAATTTATGTAACAAGATTTTTGATAAACAAACTGGATGGCAAACATCAGATGAGCTAGCCAAATGTATCTCGGCTTGCCTTCTCCTTTTTGCTGGTTGCACAACTCTTAATCTTAAGTCATTTTTGAAGCAAGATGGAGCCGATGGAGTGACTTCCATTCATACACCATACAAATAAACAATGCGACTTTTGACAGCACAACAAAATCAGGGATGTGGAATGAGCTGAAGTTTTTCAATCACTTATTAATTAAGTGTGGTAAATAAATAGGAGATACTACCTGTAGGCTGAAGATGAAAAATGCATCATTGGCATCTGATTAAACTGTATCTGGGTATGTCGTCTTTCTCGAACTGAAACATAAGACCAAATATCAATATGAGGATGTAACAGCCAAAAACAGCCTTTTGAATGTCTATGCTACTTCCTCTACTGTCTGAAAACCTGCCATATGTGACAAGATCGTCATAACGAAGTTGAGTACAAACAAATATAATGTAAAACACAAACCTATGTTTGCTGCTCATGGGCTGATTGCTGGTCTTCGGGCTGATCGGAATTCTCCACCCCCAAAGCAAGTTTGACATATTTGTTTCCCGACCATGGATATATGATAATAGGCCACCGTTGTCACGCCGCGTACATATAATTTACAGGTCAAGAGATAATACTGGTATGACCTAAAAAGTGGCTTTCCAATTCGGTCAGTCTATGAGTACAATGTTTGTGGCATAACATGACAACAGAATAGCTTTACAGCTATCACATCTACATGCTTAGCCTCATTGAAAGAATTTTATCCCATGGTGATAGAATTGAATCTTCAACACCCACATATACATACCTCGCCTGTTGCTGTGTACAGCTACAGAGCTTTTTCTGCGGTCCAGACAATCTGCTGAGCTGGTATGTAGGTATGCTGGTAGACTTATCTTACGCTGTGCGTTACCAGGTACAGCTAGCGAATCGTTCTCTCTCTGCTGACGCGGTTTGGGTAAGTAATCTAATACACTCTCACCTAAACAAACAAGTAAATGTACAACTCCCAAAAGGTTGATGTGCTAAATAAAGGGGGAAACTTCTCATACAAGAGTTCAAGCTGGAATGTCCCGCTAACCTGTAACTCACATATCATAATTTTTTTCCATACACTTTCTTTTTACAAAAATACTATTCTGCTATCGTGAGCTGGTTTATGCTCGATGTTACATGTACATAATATTGTCAATGTATATGTACATGCACCTGACTAGCAAAGACTTAGAAGCTGTGCGCATCCTACTCGACCTTTATCATGAGAACAGTAATAGCTCATCTAGCATTGCAGTGTATATAGTACGGTTTTAGGTCAGCGATGTCAGCAGTTTGATGAAATGAGATACGCTCCTTCTGCATATCTAATCAAACATATACTTAACATTTTTAACTGGATATTTACACAAGATGGGTCTTTACTTGTTAATCACCAGGCCAGAAAAGTATTTAGTAGTGTTGTTTGTCGGCTTGCACATGGAACATGGATACTCTTTTTCACCAAATAGCGTTGGCCTTTTGGAGTGTACAGAAGATCAAACTTGGCAATAATCTCTACTGACTACATTTATAAGAAAAGCGAAGTAGGGGAGGCAATGTATACTTTTTGTGCAGACGGAGACAAGCAAGTTATTGATTGTATGATTCAGGCTGATGTTGGTGATTGATGATTCAGGCTCATGTGAGAAGGAAGTGAGGTCAGATAATCAGATAGTTGTGGTGGCCTAAGACTGTAGGCCTGTTTATTTGCTTGTTCTTGTAAACATTGTAAATTGTCAACCATAAGTTAGACAGGATAAATAGAGATAGACAGAGGAGAAATTATTCTGTACCTTTTCGATTGGCGAGAGGACAACTCATTAAGCGTATCACGCAGACAACCCACGCCAGGAAAATATACACTCCCTGCTCACACCCAAGACTACGGTGTTTGCGCTCAAGTATGATTTCAGGACAAGGTTTTACATCCAAAGCCCCCATCCAACGACCCTGAATCCATTATATTTAGTGCATTTGAATCTCAGTATTTCTTTTTAAATTTGAATCTCAGTATTTCCCTTTAATTCTTTTAGCTATCCACTTTTTCACGAGCAGATAACCCAAAACCTATCTCATAGTTTCATTACTCATGACAATAAATACACAAATCCGCTTCTCAGTCATTAATTGAAACTTCACTGCATAATGTTAAGACACTTTTTCCAGATAACTCAAATTGGAAACAGCTGTACATGCAAAAACTTTTGCTGATGAATACTTTTTTGTGTACAGTATGGTATCATTTCCAATTACATCTATATTTCGTTGGAAAATCTATTTTACAGGGCCAGAACTCAAAACTGATCAAAAATCTTGATCCCGCAGAGTGTTTTAGACAGAATCCGATTTCGCTAATATGGATAATATACCTTTTAGCACTTTTCCTCTTAGTGAATTACTGTGCACCATACTTCCTGATAATGTAATTTGATATGCGGACAACACCGTTTATTACAAGGCGCGACACACAATTACTATGTCCACAGCGTTTTCATCACCTATCCAGTAATTTTCAGCTCACCATTTACTTCCTTGCTAAGTCATGTTATATTATTCAGACGCACTCCTGTTAATTCTTTACTCAAGCCAATGATCCTGGAAGTTGATGTTGACCTTGCTGTATTCACGTCAGTCGTCAGTAGCAAGTTCTACCATTGGAAAAGCAACTACATTTAACATATATGTAAAGAAAAGTGAACTCAGTGGTTGTCAGATAAAATAGGCTACATCTGTCTTTGTAGAGTTATTTTATGGCTAATGGGATGGACTAGGCTACAGCAGATGCTTGTTACTGGCATATGATGCAGCAGGATATATCTGACAGCAGCTCGTGTCAGGAGAATGTAGAGATTGTACCTCCGGACCATGAGATAGACTGGGGTCAGATCGAACCAGAAGGTAAGTCATATTTCCATAAAAACCTTGGTGCTTGATAACCCCTTGTTGACAACCCCATCTGTAGGAAAATACGAACCCTGACTCTGCTGCAGGTGTCAACATTGTCACAAAGTGTATGCATCATAATTTATCTCAAGGGGATTTTCGGTTTGGTTAGATATTGCGCTGTCAAAACACATCTTATTGCAGGCAATCACCAAGGAGTTAGCAATCACCGAGAGGAAACTTTAAGAAGTGACACAATTTTCTGGTTTCGTGTGACTTCGATGCATTATTCACTGATCAGTGTCAAATAAAGTTTTGCAAACAGGTAAGTGAGGGGACATGGAGTTGCCATTGCCCTATTATTACTTATGTTTAACCATGCATTGCTGCCATGATTTGACAGATAGATACGAGCCAGAGCTTGATACAATATATGAGGATGAGGAGTTAGAACTGAGCAGCTCAGAGGAAGATGATAACTACACATATTATGAAGAGGAAGAGGAAACAGATGTCAACGATTCCATCTGTGAGTATCCGCTGTCCTTTAGAAAATGTGTGGTGATGATGAGCAACCATAGACATTGAGGTTTCAAGAATGGCAACTGTGTGCTCCTTTGTGTTTCAAATTATGATCCTCTGTCACAGCCCGAGGCTCAAATTAGTCTAAAAAACTGGACTATCAACAAACCAATCAGACTTAAAATTTGGTAGGAGGTTATAGCAACGATTGGTCAGCTGGTAGGCTTGCGGAAATGTTGTTTGGAAAAAATGCTGCCAGTAGGTGTTCTATACGCGACTCAAAATTGAGGGCGGTGTAGTGGCACCGTGGGAGTTTGCTCCATACAAACCTTTTGAAACCCAATGGCCAATCTAGAAAACTTAATGTCCATGTGAGGAACACATGCTTTCTGGATGATTATCAACTAAGGTTAAGAACACTATTGCATATTATACATATATGGTGCAAGCGTTGTATATGACTACATGTATGTATTGTTCATGGAATGTTACTTCTTCATCAATCCTTGGATAAGGATAATGTGATATACTCTACAGTCAAGTGTAACTCTCAGACACGGGCCTGGTAAAATTGATGCATCCCCGGGTAATGTCCTCTGAGAATGTGCGAGGCGTACGTCTCGGTGGACAATTGATTGAATCAGCATTGTTCACCCTGCTCCGCAGCAAATTTCTTACTACAATATTTACACTTGGTCAACAGATGCTAAGATTCATGGAAAAAAAATTTGGTTAATTACTATTTGCAATCTGTCCATAAACTATAGCAGTTTGTTCATGGATATTTTTACGCTATAAATCACATGTTTTCAGCTCTTACGACTGACACTACAGACTCTCCCCGCTTCATTTTCCGAGCACCAGGATTGTCAGATGTGAGTTCATCACATTCAGCCTCATCTCTCAAACAAAGGATCACAAACTGGCATCGGAGAAACCTGAAATCTCTGAGACGAATGTTCAACTGTCTACGCCACAAGTCTTACTCTCTGGAGTGATACCCACTCAGTCGCTCATATGTTATCTGTGGTGTCTTTAGTGATAAAACTGTGCACACAAGTACTGAACACATGCTCGAGCGATACCATTCTAGTCCATCTAGTATTCTGTATCAAGCATTCTTCCACTCGCCACATAGTGTCTTTGTACATAGTGTAAATGTGTCGATATATGATAAAGCAAGAAGTTGGATTTGTGTTTTAAGTACATTAACCATGTCATGAAAGAGTATTTTTCTAATTCCTGACCATAGTTTTTTAGTCCCAAAACACAATTATTACCTACCTTTCCGGTGCTGCGCTTGACAACAGCCCATCTTTTTGTATACATATTACATGCTCATCTTTTTCTGAAGCATCCTAATATTTTTGACAAGGCGTGCACCTCTTCAAAAGTTACATCGTTACCTATGACCCACTTCTTCAGTACAAACATGATTCCAAAGAGTGGAGCTAATTTTTTTTGAGGGGGGGAGCATGTAGGATATCCTGAAGCGTAACCATGGCAGAGTTGTCCGTGAATAGTCTCACTCAGTTTATGTGGTGAATTGTGTGTGTATGAGGCTTGCTTGTATACTTATGATTAAACATGCATTCTCTTTCTAGTTCATAAATGTTAAAATCATGCAATATTTTGGAGGCAATATAAAGACCCTCGCACACTACAACTGAAACTGTTATTGTCGATACATACATGCTACAAATTTTCTCATAGCCGCAGCAATATTTTCAACAGTTTTATACATGGACAAGAAACGTTATTGCAGTTTCGGGTTGTAAAGGGACCTGCACGCTACACACCAAACTGCAGGATTTTTCTAAAAAAAATCGCTGTGAAAATCGTTGACTACATATAAAACTGTTGAAAACAATCGTTGTAAAAAAAATTGTAGTGTGAATGGAAAATAACTGCATTTTTTTGCAGTTTTGTGTGTAGTGCGCGAGGGCCTCAAGGGCCTTTATAAGCCTGCAGATAAACTTACTAGGTTTAGGAACAAGTGCTTCCCTCCTTCCTCGTCTTAGACTAGTCTGCCTGGCCACTCTGTGAAGCTCTTTAGTCATCCTATTTCTCTGCCAGCAGATAACACAAATAATAACGAGAGTAAGGATAGCTCCGAGTACAGCACATGCTATAGTCACTCGCTTATTCTCATAATCACATCTGTAATAATACAAAACATTCACAATTTTCTGTTGATTATTTATAATTAATTAATTTCATAAGGAGTTGTCTTCTTTTATTGTAAGCAGAGACAATAATTGACATGAACAATTGAAGCAAAATTATACAATGCAATGGGAAAAATACATAAACATAAATACAAGTAGTCTGAGACAGTGTATCCCACAATGCATCATTTCAGAATTTCCAGACACACTCAGTCAAATCACGTTATGCTATCATTGACTGAGTGTGCCCAAGAATGCTGAAATAAATCATTGTGGGATACTCCTCAACCGACCTGTCATTCTGAGCACCCATACATGCTCACCTGTACTCATCTGAATCATCAATGAGTCCACAGTTATTCTGACGATTACATATGAGATGTGAATCAATACAGAACGGCGGAGATGTGTGACATATAGTCTTATCTTTATCCAGACAATACTGTCCTCCTTTGCAATAAAACTGTCTCTGTTTATAACATCTATCTGAATATATAGATGATGGAATTTAAATTAGCAATCTCCTAGCTAGAATAGCCAATAACAAAGAATTGATATCAGATACCCGCTTTACATAAGCTATTAGATGGGCCACATCAATGTATGGCGAAATAAAGATCTATGTTTGTATCAACAAATGAAATAGAAAATACATGTTCAATGGTTTAGGGGTTAAAATTTCTTGTTCATTACCAGCAAAGAGCAATGCCTTGTTTAATTAAAACTTCCATTGTTTGATTTTAAATTATAAACTGTGATGTGAAAACTTTCCTCTGATCAATTATCACCTTTAATTTTGTGCATAGCTAGCGGTTTATATATCTGATTCCATCTTAGCAGGAAAGATGCTCTGCTGTTTTTCAATCTGGTATATCTAGAATATAAATACAGAAATGGGTAAGAGTTATTGCTGTTCTTGCATCAAAGTTCAACATTGATGAGCTATAGATAGAACGACCAGGTATCCTACCAATGACGATTGATGCGTAGCAAGCTAAATCATAATGAAAACCATAGTATGATAGAATATGGTGATGGTGATGGTGATGATGATGATGGTGATGGTGATGATGATGGTGATGATGATCGGTACCCTACACCATTGGCAAGTGATATCAGCCAATACAATATATTGGCCTTTTTCTGTTATGTGGGAGGAACATAACAAAAAAAGAGGCCATTTTGTTGGTCTAAGCCAATCCTTCTTAAATCTTCAGCATATGTGACTGCTAATTCATAACTCTGTTTTTGGTACAAGGTGTCTAAGATTGTTGCGATGATGATCCGTTCATGAGCTTTGATGAGCTCTGCTCCAAAAAGTTGGGTGCCATCAAACATTGAATAAATCTCAGAGAATACAGTTTTTGATCGAGATTAGTTACTTTGATCAGTTTAAGGATTTTTTGATTTTTTACACCAATGCAACAGCAAACATGATATTTCTCATTCATGAGACAGGATTCAGTACAATACAGAACCCTATCGTCCCGTGCCATACAATGTGGGGTTTATGTGTAGGTGGAGCAACTAAATCCAGATAAATACAAGAAGAGCGATGGGAACTTACGATACACCAACAGAGCTTCCAGCAGAGATAAGTTGTCTCCTCCATGGAGAATTCTGTTGTGTCTGACCACAAAATTGTCTATCTGGTAATCGAGCAAGGTCGGGTGTACCGTCATATAATCCAAGGTACTCTCCTGTTACACAATTATCTGCAACCAGAAAAACAGTGACTAATTTCAAGCCTAGCAATTGTTTTAGTGTTGTGCTATCTGTCTGATATTAATATGCTATTTAGCAGGAGAATGAATTATGAGTTTAATGTTCGACAGCAAAACACATAGTGGGTTTGGTACTCAACTCTGGGATAGATTTTCGAGTGTGAAATGCTTAAGTCTCAAGCATGTTCGATATCCTTTACATAGCAGGCAAAACCTGAATCAACCTCCTTCTTCCACAAAACTTTCCAACCACTAAGATTATAAAAACTATATGTACCTGTATTGCCAATATCGAGTTCTACCACCGTCACCAGTAGTCTATGATCGGACTTAGATGTTATAAGCCAAAGACACTGCATTGACAGCTGATGAGATTCAACAATTATCTCTCCATGTGGATCATCTAAGAACTGCTCTCCACATCTCTGGACGGAGTGTCGATATGTATCCATCATACCTGTCAGAATGATACACATTAAGTAACGTACATTCAACAAATTTACGGAAACAAATTTGGTAGCATGATGTCACGTAACCTTAGAATGCAGGGATTCAAGCATTCGGCTAAATAATCGAAGATTTCGAACTGAAATCAGATGTGCCTGACTGAGTTCCTCGTTCAAGAGGGTTGATAGCAGGTAGCCACCAACGCAGCAAATTTGATCATCCAAATAAGTTGTTTGCTCTTGCAACATTATGGTACAACTTCTATTGCCACTGTAAAAACTATATTCAGTGGATATGTACTTACTGTGTTTTGTAATATGAAAGCTGCCACTCATAGAAGTCGATGAATCAGCTCTGTTGGTTAGAATCACAGCCAGCTGAGGAAGTTTAGTGATCAGGGGGTAGTCAGGGATTTGACAGAACTTGTCTATGAGCCTCGGAAACCTTCCATCATGTGACTCTGGGATACTGTACATCGATAAGTAACTCAGATGACATCTATGACATGAAATGATGTCAAGCGGAAAATTACAACAAAACCATAACTCATTAGTGACATACAGGCAAACATGAAATGTTACATTATGACCTATGGTGAGCATACAATGTAGTATTCCATAAATTTTGTGTTGCGCTTTCACCTACTTTAAATTTATAATATTCACATCAAGAAAGGTGTTCCATTTTTGACTGCCAAAATAACCACTCTCTAATGAAGTTACTCAAATCAGACATGTGTATTAAACAAGAATTTTTTTGGTTTGAGTGCTCCAATGGTTGCATGCGGGCCTACGTGGGGGGGGGGGGGGGGGATAGGAGAGAAAAAAAATATAAAGAAAAAAAGAGAGGTTGTATATATAATAAAAAAAAGAAAAT
>ERZ1740068.856-NODE-856-length-11729-cov-8.210896_pt1 | contig 11729 bp, 10 predicted proteins | sample MGYA00581735_ERZ1740068 | MGnify/ENA primary metagenome ERZ1740068 (study PRJEB43018, sample SAMN04849740) | marine metagenome | isolation source: floating plastic debris | place: Pacific Ocean | collected 2008-08-30 | study: EMG produced TPA metagenomics assembly... | reverse complement strand
AATAAAGCTGGAGTACCCAAACTAAACCCACCTATCTTTTCCCACTCGCTAGGGTTTTTATCTTGATGCCAAGTTTTGCGATAGACAGCGCTGTCACCAGCTACGATAAATGCATCTAAATGATTCTCTTCTGAAGAAACTACAGCAGGTGCATAAAAACTGCTACCTCCCCAACTTTCCCATTCGTGCCATTTTGGCTGTTCTGGTAAAAGCTGGTCGAATGCTGCTTTTGCTTGAATAATTCCGGCTCCGGAATGATGGTCAAAACCGGGTTCGCCAATATTTTTCGCGGTATTCTTGAGTAAATCCTTGGCTTCTTGTTGATTTAAATCGGATTTTGCTTGTTTGAGTAGCGCTACAACACCAGCAGCAATGGGACAAGCCGCAGAAGTGCCGTTATCGCTAGCGAAATAACCTTTAAAATGACTGACGGAGCAAAAATCTGGTTTTTTGGGGTCTAATGATGCGGGTCCCTGACTGCTATAACCGATAAACTGCTCTTCTTTATTAACAGCACCAACTGTCATTACTAAAGGATGTCCGTTTGCACCCCAAATGCTTTTACCAGAACCGAAATCGGTACCGCATCTTTGAGAAGGACAACTTCCTCCACAGTTACCCGCAGCAAATAAGACTAAAATACCTAGTTCGATTGCTTCTACAACTTTACGAGTAAAGGGATGTTCGGGATTATTTGCGTAAAATTCGTCCCAGCTTTCTTGATAGATTCCCCAACTGTTGGTGAGAATTTGGGGAGTACCGTCAGTTTGATACTGTTTAATTGACCAATCAAAGACTTTTAAAGCGTTGGAAATCGCATCACCACCGGAAATCCGACAGTCATAGAGTTTTGCTGCGGGTGCCATTCCCAATACGTCTGTGGCTGACATATTACCATGTTCGCCCCATTCTTTGGCAGTGGTTCCCCAGTCGGATGCGGGGCCACCAATCACATTTTTAACGCGACGAATAGTTTCTGAAGAGCCAATATCGCGACCTTCAGCAGTTATTCCACCATCGACAACACCAACAACAATTCCTTCTCCTTTGAATCCAGCAGCCCAAATTTGGTCTGCACCAAAATACTTTGCGACATCGGCCATAGTTCCCTTGGCCGTAGTTGGAGAGCAATCGCAAGTACCGATTGGACAAGCTTGTGCGCTATCCGTTGGTGCAACTAAATCTTTGTTTTTGTCTAATAAAGCAATATTGAAAGGTGCGATGGGGGTATCTTTATAAACTTTTATGACGTTAGATTGTGATTCTAATTGTTGAATATCGCTTTCTTCTACAATCCCGCGCACGATAACTGTTTCTTGGTTAGTTGCTCGCAAGCTAGATGTCTGTCCGTTACTGGAATTGACTGATATTGGTTCGTAGCTGGTATCAAATCTGAAGCTACTTACATTGATTTGGGCAGCGGTTCGAGATGCGGCCAATACACCTTGATTGCTAGGTACCCGCATTTCTACGAGAACCTTCTGCATATTTCCTCCAGAGGAAGCATCTATATCGCCCCCCGGCATTTCATTCGGTGCGGATGGTGAGTTCATACTCAAAGAAGGCATTCTGCGGAGGGAAGTATTAAAACCACCATTCATACCTCCATCATTCATACTCGGAGTTCCATTAGAATTATTCTGCATTGTTATCACCCTGTTAATATGATGAACTGGAATTTTGGTTATTTACTGGTTTATTAATCTCAGCAAATACCATTAAGTAGATGTGCTTATTTCTTGTAAAAACGTTTAGGAGTTACAACTTCCCGTTTTTATTTTTTGACTATATTTCTGACATTATGTAAATACACCATACTATATGAGAATAAGTGGATATACTGAATTAGAACCGTTCCGATATTTTATTTCAGTAAAAACCACAGTTCTATTTGATTAAGAACAGTAAAATTTCCCAGTATTATTTTTTCGCGAGTACAAAAAATACGGGCGATTGCGGATAAAATAATTGAGAATTGGGAAAAGCTACATAACTGATATTTTGTATCGTTGTCGTTAAGCTTAAATGCTCACTTTGAATAAATTACAAGGCTAATATACAAAGTACGTTAAAACGCACTAAAATCCTTACTCAGTCTGATTTATCTGACTTTGTTTCTGAGCATCAGTATTTATTCTGAGGTGATTGTTGAGAATGGTAAAAGATGTAAGTTAAAACTCAATTGTTCAGTAGGATTGCGAGGAAAATTATCAGGGAATATAGCGATATAAAAAAAACTCTTTACTACTTGCTACTCGCTACTTGCTACTTTCTACTTTCTACTTGCGACTCGCTACTCGCTACTTGCTACTTTCTACGGGAGCATCCCGATTTTGAAAAAATATTTTACCCAACACCCTGTAAGGGTGTGGCTATATAAACAAAGCCCACCTGCGTGGGCTATTAAGATGCTTAGCCCACGCAGGTGGGCTTTGTACTATTAGCCCCAGACTTCTAGTCTGCGGGTTTTTTGCATAATTGGGATGCTCCCCTTTCTACTTACTACTCGCTACTCGCTACTTGCTACTTTCTACTCGCTACTTACTACTTGCTACTTGCTACTTTCTACTTTCTACTCGAACCCGCTCGATAGACGTTTGCAGTGATTTTAAGCTAAAGTGGTAATGAGTTTATTTTAGATTAACTAGTGACAAACTAGGCTTCTGCAAGCTTACGCAACGTTTCTCCTATCAGCTGCCTCCTCGTAAATGTAAAAAAAGAAAATATGAGCCAAGGATAGTGTGTAGGGTAACTTTAATTTTTGCATCTATGAAACAAAAAATAAACAATAAGATTGTTAGAAACACGAATATGCAAAAACAAACATTATCTACAAATCCAATTCGTTCCTTAGAAGATGCTGTCTTAAGATGTCAAACCCAGGGTATGCGGGTTAGTCGTCAGCGTCGTTATATTCTAGAGTTATTGTGGCAAGCGAATGAACACCTTTCTGCTCGTGAAATTTACGATAGGCTGAATCTAGAAGGTAAAGAAATAGGTCATACATCGGTTTACCAGAATTTAGAAGCACTATCTTCTGGGGGGATAATTGAATGTATTGAGCGTTGTGATGGTCGTTTGTACGGAAATATCAGCGATTCTCATTCCCACGTAAATTGTTTGGATACAAATCAAATTCTGGATGTTCATTTGGAATTACCTCCTGAAGTTCTTCGCTATGTGGAAGAGAAGACTGGAGTGAAGATTACGGATTACAGCGTTAATTTTTATGGGTATCGCGAATCGCAGGATTAATGCTTGTTTGTTGTGGGAATTGTGTAGAGACGGGATATATTAATGACGGAGACGCGATGTATCGTGTCTCTATATTTTTGGGTTTTGTTAATTTAAATCAATATTCACAACAGTAAAATCGCTTCGTTAGTTAATATGTTGTGGGGTGATATTTTTGAATTATATTTACCTAAGCTCTCTTTTCAAGTTATTTTCTAAACAGCAAAATGAAGTCACTGGTGATAGGTAATTAATCACAATTATCTTTTGCGATTGTTCGTTGCATTCCGTGACAACACACCCTATATTGCAATATTAATTATCCTGTTTTTGAAATACAAATGTTTCTAATAGTTCTGTACTTAAAGTTATTAAAGGTAAACCAATAATTGCATAGATATTTATCAAAGCTACCTAATGTAGCATAGGAGATTACTATCGATAATTAAAGATGTAACGAATTAATATTTTAGAAAGCTTGTTTTTTTTATATAGGAATTTATTAAGAATATTTATTAAAATTTAACTCAATCTGCATTCTTTGCAAGAGTGTTTGCGTAAAGTTTATCTAATGAAAGTCAAAAATAAAGTCTTTTTAGTAATAAATTGCGATTGTCAATTAATTAAAGTTAAGTAAAGAAAATAATTGAAAAGTGTGAAGCCTATATCCTGAGATTGCATAGAATCAAATTAGTTTTATGTAGTTTTAAATATATTTGACTTCAAACAATATTGATTTAATAGACATAGACAATTAATACCGAAATTAGTAATAGATTAATTGTAGGGTAAACTTGGTATTTAAAATTTAATTACCATTTATTATTCATTTCCGATAATTAAATCAAGAAAGGTTGATGAATTATGGACTTATCTCCGAGTGAAGTTCGACTTCAATGTCGTCAAGGGACATTTCACTATCCTACTCCTGGAATTGCAAATGGATCTCTACAAGCAAATTTGGTTATTCTACCAAGAACGTTGGCATTTGATTTTTTAGTTTTTTGTACTCGTAACCCTAAACCCTGTCCTTTGCTCGATGTTACTGAAGTGGGAAATCCAGAACCGGAAATAGTTGCTCCCGGTGCAGATTTGAGAACGGATTTACCTCGCTACCATATATTTCGTAATGGGGAATTCCAGGATGAAGTGGGTGATATTTCTGATATTTGGCAAAATGATTTTGTTGGTTTCTTGGTTGGCTGTTCATTTTCCTTTGAAGCAGCATTGATGGATGAAGGAATTCCGGTCAGACATAATCAAGAAGGCAAAAATGTAACGATGTACTAAACTAATATTCCTTGTAAGACAGCAGGAGAATTTTCTGCTCCTTTAGTAGTGTCAATGCGTCCTTTATCTCCAGCAGACGTTGTTCGAGCGGTACAAATCACCAGCCGTTTTCCGAAAGCTCACGGTACACCGATACACTTTGGTTCTCCTGAAGAAATTGGCATTAAAGATATAAATGCTCCCGATTTTGGTGAAGCAGTAACAATTGCTGAAGATGAAATTCCGGTATTCTGGGCTTGTGGGGTGACAACTCAACTAGCAATTCTTCAACCGAAACCAGAAATTGCGATTACCCACGCTCCTGGATACATGTTTGTTACAGATGTTAAAGACGACCATTTTTCCTGGTGACTGTGGTTGTGTTTAAGGTCTCAAACTATTTATCCTTCGACTTTCCTGCTTCCGCAAATTTCTGCTCATGACAAAAAGACCGCAATACGAACCCGAAATTTTAGATAAAATAGCTCGTTTGGAAAGTATTTGTTCGCAAGATGTGGGTAGAGGTATTGATTCTTTGGTGGAAGCAGCTAAGGGAGGGTTGTTAGGTGCTGCTCGTTCGATTGCGGAACATTCTCATCCTCATGTGGCTATTATTACAGGATTTTTTATGCCAAATGGGAGTCCACCACGTCCGGAAACTGATGGCCCAACAGGTTGTGCTTTACTAGCAGCTAGTTTAATTGAAGTAGGAATATCGGTAAGGGTTGTTACTGATTCTCTGTGCTACGAAGCCGTAAAAACAGCAGTTATTGAAGCCGGAATTTCTCAGCATATACCTTTTGATATTGTTGGTGTAGGGGAAGTTAAAGTAAACCAATATTCAGTCGCTTCACTTCAAGAATTTTGGAACACTTTAGCACTGCCAATATCTCATATAATTTCCATTGAAAGAGCCGGCCCGGGGAAAGATGATATAGTCCGTAATATGAAAGGGGAAGATATTACGGCTCATACCGCACCTTTGCATTTTTTATTTGAGAATGAAAAAATCATCTCTATAGGAATTGGGGATGGTGGGAACGAATTAGGAATGGGGAATATTCCTAGAAAAATTATTGCTTCGAGCGTTCGTCACGGACAAGAAATAGCTTGTAGAATTAAGTGTAATTATTTAATAGTTTGCGGTGTATCTAATTGGGGAGCTAGCGGTATATTATTAGCTCTTTGTTTACTTCGTTCCGATTGGAAAGTCGCAATTTTGAAGAAATTAAATCCAGAAACAGAGTTTCGTATTTTAGAAAAGCTTGTAAATCAAAATTTAGCCATAGATGGAATTCGAGGAATACCGAGTTTATCCGTTGATAATTTATCTTGGGAATTTCATGCTGAGGTTTTGAAAAATGCGATTGAGGTAGTGGTTAGTTGTTAGTTGTTAGTTGTTAGGGAGCGTCCCAGATATGGAAATTTATCTTTTGTAGTGCGTTAACGCACTACCGAATTATATTTTTGCTAAATTGGGATGCTCCCAGTTAATAGTTGTTAGAGGTTATTAGAATAGAGCTAGATGAGGTAGATTAAAATTATTAATTCGTCACTCTTAACTCTTAACTTTTAACTTTTAACTCTTAACTCTGAACTGTTCCTAATGAATCATATTCTTTTAAAATATTTTCTGCTTGCTCGCATAGTATTTCATGACACTTTCCGTTACTTGCTAATAAACCACCCCATTGATTAATATCTCCGGTGTTGTATTCTAGTGGATTTCCATCGAAGTGAGTGTATTTTCCACCTGCTTCAGTTAATATTAATTCTGGTGCAGCCATATCCCAATCCTTCGGTGCGGATTTACCGGAAAGAGAAATATAAATATCTGCTTCCTGTTCGATAATGGCAACAATTTTTCCGCCGACGCTTCCTCTCGCTTTCTGATTTTGGCAGGGTAATTTTGATAGGAGATAATTTAATTTTTCATTGCGGTGGCTGCGACTTACAACTAAAGTTAAATCTTGAGGATTGTCACCTTCAGAAACGCGCACGGATTTTCTTTCTCCATCACGAGTTTCTACAAATGTACCGCTACCTTTGATTGCATAATATAATTTTTCAGCTTCGGGAATTGCTACTAATGCTAACTCCGGACGCTTATTTCTGACTAAAGCAATATGAATCGCGTACTCGCCAGTTTTATTAATAAAATCTTTTGTCCCATCTAAAGGGTCAATAATCCATACCCACTCAGAATTATTTGCACCATCTTGATTTCGATAAGTTTCTTCGCTGATATAACCAAATTTGTCACTTTCTAATTCAGTTTGCAAAGCTTTTAAAATATAATTGCTCACAGCTAAATCTGCTGCTGTAACCGGGTCTTTACCCTTGTCATCTTTATATTCTACATTTAGATTGTCTTTCTGTTCGCCGCGATAGTAAGAGCGCAATATATCAGATGCACCCCAACCAATAGGACGAAGTAATTCTAGAATAGATTGTAGATTCATATTATTAGTAAGTAGTTAGTTGATAATTGATGTTCCATACCTGACCTGCGAAAACTGATAATATACACCCAAATGATGAACAATCGATAACTGATAATTAATAATTAGTCAGTGATTCGTCATCCAACGACGACTACCGAAAAACTGACACGATAAGGCAGCTATTTTTGCTGCTTCTTCCAACGCAGTGGTAAATGTCTCTTGCAAGACATAGTGACAAAAAGCACCATGAAATATATCTCCAGCCCCTAGTGTATCAGCTGGCTGTATTTTTGGAACATCTAAGATTTTAATTTCACTTTGGGATAGATTGTGAGATAAATTTTTAGTTAAATATTGAATGGGTTTTTCTCCGTGAGTTATAGCGATATGAGGAATACCAATTTGATTTAAATAAGCAAAGACTTCTTCTGAATTATGAGAATCAGGAGGATAGAAATTTGCCGAACAGATAGCATAATCAACAAAAGGTAAGAGTTTCTCAAATCCAGCTTTCCAGCTTCCACCATCAATAACTACCGGTATATTTTCGACTTTGGCTTTTTGAGCAATTGCACATCCCAATTTCATTTGATGTCCGTCAATTAGTACAATATCTATATCTTGTAAAATATCTGGTGAAATTGATTGACTAGAAACTTGAGTTTTGACAGCATTAATAGAAATAACAGCACGTTCCCCCGTTTCTTTACTAACAATAATTGATGAAACTGGTGGTGGGTTTTCTGTGGTGGGGTAATTGTCAATTATTTCTACTTGATAATTTGCTAAATCGCTTTTTATTAATTGCGTCATTGGGTGACAACCAACAACACCGGAAATCTTGGCTTGATTACCCAAATAACTAAAAGCTACAGCAGCATTTGTAACCGGGCCACCCGCTGCAACAAGGTAATCATCTGCAACCAATTTTTGATTATTTTTCGGGGGAGATTCAGCAAGATAAATTAAATCCAACGTTACTAAACCTACAAATAAACCTTTGAAAGATTTTTGATTTTTCATGATATATATTAGGGCATTGGGCACGGGGGATTGGGAATTGAGAATTGGTTTAATAAGTAATAGAATAATTAATTAATAAGTAAAAGCGTTGAAAAATAATTACAGCATATTTCATCTTCATGAGGTACATTCTAACGGGCAGGGATGCCCGTACTACAAGAGTTTTATAAAATTTTTCTGTACCTCATTTAACTGTAAACTGCTGTATATAATCAGGACTTAATCTAAGTATCATAAAACTCGGATGGTGCGTGACACTATAAGAGTTATTAGCAAGTTCAAACTAACTCGAAGTGTCACAGCACCCTACATGAACTTTAACTTTTAACTGATAACTGTTCACTGATAACTGTTCACTGATAACTGATTAAATGACCGAAGCAAAACCAGGTGTTCTTTACATAGTTGGTACCCCGATTGGGAATTTGGAGGATATGACTTTCCGGGGGGTGCGAATTTTGCAGTCGGTGGATTTGATTGCTGCTGAAGATACTCGTCACACTGGAAAGCTTCTGAAGCATTTTCAAGTTAATACACCGCAAATAAGTTATCACGAACACAATCGCAATAGTCGAGTTCCAGAATTATTGACAAGGTTGTCTGAAGGAAAAGATATAGCTCTGGTAACTGATGCTGGTGTACCGGGAATTTCTGACCCCGGTTATGAATTGGTAAAAGCTTGTGCAGAAGCTGGAATTACTGTAGTTCCTATTCCTGGAGCGGTTGCAGCTATTACAGCATTGAGTGCTTCGGGGATTTCTACAGATAAATTTGTGTTTGAAGGATTCCTCAGTTCTAAAGCAAAACAACGGCGATCGCACTTGGAATTATTGAAGTTGGAGGAGCGGACTTTGGTATTTTACGAGTCTCCCCATCGATTGCGTTCAACTTTGCAAGATATGAGAGAAATATTTGGTGATGATAGACAAATTGTCTTAGCGCGAGAATTGACTAAAATATATGAAGAGTTTTGGCGCGGAGATATTGCGGGTGCTTGTAGCTACTACGAAGCCAAGGCTCCTATAGGTGAATATACTTTAGTTGTTGCGGGTCATTACCCCAGCCAGCAAGAGTATACACAAGACGAACTCATAGAAAAGTTAGAAACAATCATGAGTCAAGGAATATCGCCTTCACAAGCGAGTCGTCAGCTAGCTGCATCAACTTCTTTACCCCGTCGTCAACTATATCAACTCGCTTTGACTTTGAAAAGTACGGATGCTGAGATACAAGATACATAGATAGAAATCCGATTCAACGGTAAAATAGTAAATCTGGAAAATCAAACTGCTCTTGTAGTGTTTGATGGTTCCAGTTCTTAGATTCAAGGCTAAAAGTCTTGTTCAATTAATGGTAAGTTGTGGAGTATTTTCATCCCGACAAACCAGCACATTACAACAAAGTACATTTTGAGTTGTTGAAAACGAGGGATTAGAATGACCCAAGTGGTTTTAGGTGAAAACGAAGGAATAGATTCAGCTTTACGTCGATTTAAGCGTCAAGTATCCAAAGCGGGTATTTTGTCAGATGTTAAGAGTCATCGACATTTTGAAACCCCACAGGATAAGCGTAAACGTAAAGCAGTAGCAGCAAGACGCAAAAGACGTTTCCATAAGTAAATATGAATATTTTTACTAATTGTTAAACTCTTGAAATGATTTCAGTACGGTCGGTTTAATCGCTTGTTCAGAGGACAGACTAAACCGCAAAATATATCTAAACATTAACAACTCGAATAAGGACTTTTCTGAATGTAAATCACTTTGAAATTTCCGTAATATAGTTGATTAGGCAAATTTTATGATTAATAATTTTGCCTATCAATAAATGATTGCTAAAAGCAGACAACCATCGCTAAATTAGCGGTGGTTGTTTGGTAAATTTAGGACTTACGCAAACGGCACATTTTTCTTGTAGGGAAGGGAAGGGTATAGATTTTTTCCCATTATTGCCGTTGCTGTGACACTTTGACTATCTTTTAAGGTAGTGATAGGGTTTCTAGGAGAAAGACTTTCAATGCGAACAAAATAATTTTGTACAAGTAGATATGTGAATTTGTGTTTTCAACGGGAAGATAGGGAATTTAGTATTCAGGACAAACCACCAAAAACGCGCAGTACTAAGAAAACTGGTCAAATACTAAAAGAATTTAGAAATGTCATTATTAGTGCTTATCCCAAAAAAATTAATTTAAAAATGATGGTTAGTGATGAATTAGACGAAAATCTATATTTAATATCTACGGGAGAAAATATAGAAGAAGTTGTTTTTGAATTAATTCAATGGGCTAAATCAAAAAATAAGTTAGAGCAATTAGTTAAAGCTGCATGTGAATCCAATCCTGGTAATCAACAATTACAAAGGATAAGCAAAGAATTATTCCCCAATTTGCGAGAATGAAAAAACATTTACATTTTCATTTCTAATCACTAATCACTAATCACTAATCCTTACTTCCTTCTTTTGAAACATTCAAATTCTTGCGATTACAATCATTCATTGCTTTTTCCACACCTTTTTTCAGACATAATTCCACACATTCAACAACATAATCAGTCACGGAGGAAATGACTTCTTTTTCTTCAGGAGTAAATTTTCCTAGGACATGAGAAACAGTACCATTTTCGCTAGTTGCAGGATTTTTTGGTCTACCAATCCCAATACGTAAACGAGGAAAATTTTTGGAACTCAGATGGGAGATAGTGCTTTTCATTCCGTTATGTCCACCAGCAGCACCGGATAAACGCAAGCGAACTCTTCCCACTGGTAAATCCATATCATCGTAAATCACCAATACAGATTCCGGTTTTAACTTGTACCAAGAACAAACCGCACCGATTGATTGTCCCGAAAGGTTCATGTAAGTTAAAGGCTTGAGCAAATAAACTTTTTTTCCACCAGGTGCAGTAGTTTCAGCATATTCACCTTTAAACTTACGATTTTCGCTTAAAGAAGCTTGCCAAGAACGGGATAAAGCATCTATCGCAGCAAAACCAATATTATGGCGGGTATTATCATATTTAGGCTCTGGATTTCCCAAACCTACAATTAGCTGGGGAATTATTATAGTGTTTTTACTTTTACTTTTACTAGCAGCTTGCATAGAAGGAATAAGTTTAATTAGGGATTAGAAATATAGTATTAGCTAGGGGTTAGAAATATATTATTAGCGACCAAGATGGTCGCACTACAATATTTCCTTCAATATTTATGCTTCCTCAGTCTTTTCTACCCCACTACTAAGCTTCGGTTCAAGTTCTGCCGTAGTCTTGACAACTTCTTCCAACTGTGAAGCTTCTTTTTTAAATTCATCTTGAAACTCTTGGGAAGCATCTTGAAAACCACGAATCGCTTTTCCCATACTACGACCAATTTCCGGCAGTTTCTTCGGGCCAAACACCAGCAAAGCAACAACCATAATCACAGCCATTTCAGGTAGACCAATACCAAATATATTCATATTTTTCTCCTAGGAACTCAAAAATCCTTAGCCCATATCTGTAGTTTAGCGATTTATCGCTTCCCTATGATTATTGATTTGAGGGAGTGAGGGGTAATGAGTAGCGAGTAGCAAGTAGCGAGTAATGAGTAGTAAGTAGCGAGTAATGAGTAGTAAGTAATGATTTAGGGAGTAGCGAGTGTAAGCGAAGCGCAACCCAACATTCGTCTTGTTTACTTACTCTACAAGAAAGTTGATCCGCATCTATAGTCATTCCAATTAATTTCCGTATTAAAAAACCAAGAATGGGGGATTCTCCC
>ERZ1740068.855-NODE-855-length-11736-cov-10.231829_pt1 | contig 11736 bp, 6 predicted proteins | sample MGYA00581735_ERZ1740068 | MGnify/ENA primary metagenome ERZ1740068 (study PRJEB43018, sample SAMN04849740) | marine metagenome | isolation source: floating plastic debris | place: Pacific Ocean | collected 2008-08-30 | study: EMG produced TPA metagenomics assembly... | reverse complement strand
GGTTAAACATAAAAAAAGCCCCGGAATAACTCAAGGGCCGTTTTTATATAAAATTGAAGAAAGATTAGTGCTTACTAACCGGAAGGTATTCATCCTACTCCAGTCGTAAAATTGTGTAGTTCACATTATTTTTTTGTAAGAGTTCATTTTGCAGTGCCAGGTCATATGCACTTTCATCCAGGTCTGTACGTGATTTTCTATCCGCACCGTTGGCCACCAGCATGCTCAGCAGTTCGTTGTCTGCAGCTTTCATTGCCGCCAGGTGCAGAGGTGTAAGATTGAGGTCATTTTTTGAGTTGATATCTACTCCGAGTTCAATGGCTTTTTTAAGCAGGAAGGGACTTTGTTTTTCTACAGCTAGGTGAGCAAGGGTATTTCCATCTGAGAAGCGACCAGTTGCTTTAATATCTGCTTCGCTCAGCTCAGTAATAAAATACCTGATCGTCTCTTCATTTCTCGCTCTGTATGCATCAAATGCATGATACAGCAAGTTATTGTTTGCTTCATCTACGATGGTGACATCCGCACCATTGGCTATGAGCATATCAAAAGATTCCTTAGAACGCCATTGAATGGCTCTTGTCAATGCTGAGAGTCCTTCGTTATTCACCTGATTGATATTTTTGGCATGGTTTACAAAAAGCTGGAGCTTTTCCATGTCCTTCCCAATGGCATTGTGCAATGCGAGGTTCCCGGATTTGTCCAACTGATTGGTAGAAACTCCCTGGTCGATGAGGAACTGGATCAGTTCTGTGTCCGCTCTCCTGGCAGCATAGTGCAGTGGCGTTTTGCCTTCCCAGCTCACCACATCGGCATCGATGTCAAGCGTCTGCGTGAGATAATTGAAAACTTCCATACGCAATGCCCTTCTCTTCATTCCCTGTGAAGCAAATAGCACAACATTCTCACCTTTCTTATTGAGACCACCAAAAGAAACCCCTTTTTCTTTCCACATGGCCATGATGGCCATGCTTCCACCACGCGCTGCATAGTTAAATAAGTTATTGCCGTCATTGTCCTCAGCATCCAACGTCAGTCCTTTTTCAAGCAAATACTCGAAAATTTGCAAATCTTTGGTTTCTGAGCCTGATAACAGCAGCAATGCATTGGCACCAGACTGATTACGGTAGTCCAGTGGAAGACCCTGAGCCAAGATCAGGTCATACATGGCTGGGTCGTCTACACCGCCAATGGCTGCCATAAGCAACATATTGGTTCCTCCTGAATTGGCCATGAAAGGGTCTGCGCCTAAATCAAGCAAATGCCTGACTGCATCCACATTGCCTTTGTAGGCTGCCCACTGCAAATAAGTAATGCCACCATGTGTAAGCTTGCTCACCGGATTGCCTTCTATTTTGAGCAAGTACTCAAGGCTGGGAAGAGGGATGTTATCGAGCAGGCCATAGGAAATTGCGTCAAAGCCAAAGTCATTTTTCTCGGTGGGATCATTTCCATCCCTGATCTTCTTTTTGATTGTTTTCACCGTCGGTTCGGTCTTCCAAAAACTACGATCCAGGAAAATGTTCTTGTCCTGAGCAATGAGCGAACCGGAGTAGAACAATACAAAGAGTAGCAATAATTTTTTCATCTGCTGTAAAGTCTTATTCTGAAATTATTCTTATTTAGACTATTTAAAATTAAGAAACTTTTCCCTTGTATCCACAGACTATTGTATCGTTTCGGCCTGTAAGTCAGACATTTCACTAGTTATAGCGATGGAAAGTTCTGTTCACGGGCCAGCTTCTTTACCAATTTCCTGAACATTACCAGAGTAACTGCCCGTTGCTTTTACCATGGATTCGCTTTCTGTTAATTTCACAGCGGTACCAATGGAAATGACAGAAAGAATGATCCAGAGCATATCCACCAATAGCATATCGTTGAGGTTTTCACGGTAGCTGGTCCATAGCCAGTACCCGGAAAAGATGCCGTTGAAAAATGGGCTGAGTATTCCTAAAACACCGCCACCTAACAGCGTCCATCGCAGTGTGAAGATATTGTCTTTTACGAGTGCGAAAAATATACTGAGCAGTAGCCATCCTGAGAAGAAGGTCTGGTATAAAAAAGTGATTCCTGCCGGAGAGAACAACTTCACCAGCAAAAACTCCCCGGCAATCATAGGATACATACTCAAACATATAGCGAGGTACCAGTGTACTATTCCTTCATTGAAGCGCCGCTGCCTGGCAGGAATATTCCTTTTGTTTCTTGCCACCAGCCAAATCATGACCCCGGAGAGAATTACAAAGCAGGAAAGCAATCCCAGTATAAAGGAAACGACACGGAGTGCAAGACCTGCATAGTCTGCAAGGTGCAGACGATAAAGCAAGTTCTTAACCACATCAAAATAAGCCGCTTCCTGCAAAGGGTTCTTGATGATCTCTCTCTGCCCGTTTGCTATCACATATTCCACTTTCCCATGGCCTGTCATTTTCACCTGATGAGGCAAATGCCCTTCCATCTTGACACGCATACTCGCATCACCAAAATTTGCTATTTGAATACTGGTAATTTTAAAGCCTTGCCATTGTGCTTTGGTCTGCTGTACCAGTGGGCTGATCGGTGTTTGCAAATACGCGGAATCATAGGTCAGTGGATAAGTGACAGTTCCATTTCCCATTTCTTCATTGAACTGCTGCTCATCGCCTTGATACAGGGCATAGATATAAGGCGCTGCCAATACTCCCTGTATCATAAAATAGGCGCCAGTCAAGGCATAAACCAATTGGAAGGGAACACCGATGAGCCCTAACGCAGTGTGTGCGTCAGTCCAAAGTGCCTTCAAAGTAGACATAGGCCGGAAGACGTAAAAGTTAGAGATGATCTTATTCCAGTGAACGATGATACCTGTGAGGATGGCAAAGAGGAAAAAGAAAGCCACAAAGCCCGACATGAGATATCCATATGGATAGGGGATCTGTGCAAAAAAGTGCAGGCGATATAAAAACTCACCCAGGGTATAGGATTCAAAATAGGTAGTAGTTGATTGATCCTGGGTGTCTACGTAGAAAAATGCGCCCACCTTTGCTGTCTCAGATGCGGTGGAGTCCCTGGAACCAGTGAGGTTTATACCTACTCGCCGCTCGTTGTAATAATGTGTGAGTGAAATATCTCTACCATACAATTCATATTTGCGACTAAGGTGTGCAATGGCACTGTCAACATTCATGCTCAACTCCTCTTTTACAGTTGTGGAATGTCCCCGTTCCCAATTCACAATTTCATCTCTGAAAAAGGAAAAAGAGCCGGCAAAAAAGATGATATACAATACCACACTGATCACAATACTGCTCACAGTATGCAGATTGAATATGATATGGTGAATTCGTTTGTGCTTACTCATCTGTTTGCTACACCAATCAATTAAGACATCGCCGGATAGGCTATTGCCGAAAAAATTAAACTCAACAAAAGGTAAAGTCCCCAGGTCTTCCAGCTTCGGTCTGGCAGATAAGCCAGAATCATCAAAACCGCCCAGAGCAAGAAGCCTGTGAAGTAATAGGTAATGGCAATCTCGGCGCGGTTAAGCCAGGCACCCAGCGCAATGTGAAAAGACACACTCACTGCGAAGCCTCCAAGGAAACCTGCCAGGGTCTTGGAGTATTTTTCCAGCTTCGACTGGTTGAGGTATTTGGGATTGGCTGGCATTAGCACGTTAATTCAAGAAGTAAAGAAATTAGGAAAATAACCAGTACACTGCGATAGCTAAATAGTCTTAGCGGGGCAAATAAGATGATGAGACTGGCCACAATGGAGAGCAAGACAATAAATAGTAACACACCGGCCAAAACCCCAAGATGAAAGGCCGATACAAGCAAGGATAAACATAGAAAAAATACTCCTATGACAGAGGATCGCGTTTTACGTTGATGAAGCCAAACCTCCCATTGAAGGCTGCGGTTAAATACAGCCCTGTCAGATGTCTGATAACCGCAATAAAAGCCAATCGCTCCAAAAATTAAAGCCAAAGTAATCATAGGAGTATTTCTAATGCTATTGTAAAGCAATACTGTAAGTGGCGCAGTGCCAGATAAATTCATAATCAGTGCCGTTGAAACTACCTGGTACTGTTTCATTAAAGGTAGTCTCCAATGTGTAAAGTGTGTTCCATGGGAGCTTCAAAGTAATCATACCATCTGCATCGGTGGTCAGCTTCTTGCTCCATAGGTCTGAAATGTAGATGGTGACCTCATTTTCTTTCAGGGCCTCACCTTTGAACAGCACTTTTAGTGAGACTTCTACGGTAGTACCCAGAAGGTTTTGAGTGAAATCAATGACTTCTATCCCTTCCTTGTTCGTTGTTTGAAGTTCTGAGGCTTGACGACCTACCACCACTTTTGTTTTGGCGTGATACTGCGGTTTGAAAATGCCAAAGTCATATTGAGTAAAGTCCAGCACGTCCATGGTTTTGTTGTCCATGGCTACCGTATAAGTCCCTTTGCCAGAAGGGGTGAAGTATGCCAGGAAGTGATCTTCTTTGGCAGTCACCTCCAATGTTTTTTTGGAGCCATCAGGATAGATCACAAAAAGTGAGAAGTCACTTGCACTTTTGAATGTATCACCGGCAGTTTTTTCGATGACACCATAGGTATACTCCCCAAATTTCACTTTGACAGCATGTGATTTATTGAGTTTGCCAACCGGAGCAGTTTCCAACCACATATAATGTGCAAAGGACTGCGTGGAAGTAGCCATGAAGGCAAGAAAGATTAGTAGGTATTTCATTACTTTGTTATTAATGGAAAAAGCCGGAAAGCCCCATTGGGAGCTCCCGGCGAACTATGAGGGATTGGTTACTTACTATCTAAAATTGTAAGTAAATGAGATATTTGAATTAATACCCGGCTCAGACTGCCAGTATCGAAGGCCAAAGAAATCGGCACCTGAGTACAGGTATTCATCCAAAATATTGTTGACGTTTACTTGAATTCTGTATTGATTCTTACTGTAAAAGACACCACCATCCAGTCTGAAATAATCTGGTAACACAGAGTCATTATCTGCACCCACTGACCAGGAAGATCGGTTGATCTGGTACTGATATCCCAGTGAAACTCCAAACCCATTCAGGTTTGAATTCTCATTAAAAGTATAGGTAAACCACGCGTTGGTCATGTGTCGGGCATGGCCTGAGAGCCTGTTTCCAACATTGTCAGGATTGATGTCTTCCGTAATTTCCACATTGGTATTGGCGTAATTAATCACTGCGTTCAGCCCGGGAAGTATTTCTCCCTGCAGATCAAACTCAATTCCCTTTGATTGTACTTCGCCTGTTTGTACAGAAAACTGCTGTCCGGGAACACCTAAAGCGAGGTCATTTTTAGTGATGAGGAAAGCGCCTAATGTCGCCTGTAGTTTACCTTCGAAGAATGACTTCTTTAAACCTCCCTCAATGTCACTTGCCGTTACCGGATCCAGCGGATCTCCGGACTCAAGAATCCCATTTTGTGCCAGGAAGGACTGATCAAATAAACCATATACCGCCAAATCGGGCGTGATGTCGAAACTGACGCCAACACGGGGGGTAAATTTATTGTCTATCTCATCTTTACCGGTGACTCCAATACTTTCAAGTGAGGTGTAGCGACCAGCAAGCGTCAGGCGCAAGCGTCCGTCTGCCAGACCAATCTCATCCTGCAGGTACACGGCAGTGGTCCTGAAACCATTGTAAGCATCGTCAAACCTGTCTTCCACATCTTCTGAGCGATTGAAGCCGAGGTTGCTGCGATCTCTTCCATAAGAAGGATTGTTGATGTTGAAAGCAGTTGTCTCTACCCATGGTGTGTAGAAATCAGCATAGTATTTCTTATCGGTGAAATCCAACCCTCCCAAAAAAGTGTGGGAAACCGCACCCGTTTGAGCAGAACCATTCAGAAATGCCTGTGCATAGTTCCCCAAAGACTTCGCATCCCAGATAAAAATAGACCTGAAAGCATCACCATTAGTCGCCAGACTGTCTATCCAGGCAGAGTTACCTTCCTGATTGTAGGTCAGTTGACCCAACTGTACGGTAGCACTCCAGTTGTCTGAAAACTGGTGGTTGAGGTTTACGTAAACGGTAGATTCAGTGATATCTGTCACTGGGTAATTGGTATCTCTAAACTTAAAATCTCGGGGCAGAGAGCCAAAATCCTGATCGCCAGGCGCAAATACATAGCCTGCACCGATTAAACTCTCGGCCTGTTGATAGTTCCACTCAGCATTGATGGAAGTTCTATCAGAGAAATTGTAGGTCAAAGACGGAGCAATGGCCCAACGTTGTACGTCCTCATCACCACGGTGTGTATCTGCAGTCTGGTAGAACGAATTAAATCTGTACAGCAATTTGTTGTCATCAGTGAGTTTACCACCAATGTCTACCGAAGCACGGTAAAAGTCAAAACTACCAGCCATCACAGTAGCTTGTGCAATGGGTGCGGCAGTTGGTTTTTTGGTCACAACATTGTAGAATCCTCCCGGCTCTCCGGCAGTCAACATAAAACTAGAGGGTCCTTTGACAAACTCTATACGATCCACAAGGCTCATGTCCTCAGCCAGTGGCCCCCAGGAGTCACTCACATTAAAACCATTTCTGAATGCGGGAATCCTGAACCCTCTCATGTGAATCCTGGCAAAGTGTCCCCAATGCTCCAGCATAGTAACACCGCTCACATTGCGTATAACGCCTTCCATGATGCTCGTGACCTGTTGATCGCGCAACAACTCGCTGCTGACCACTTGAATATTTTGAGGAAGCTCTTTGATGGGAGTTAACTGGCGCAACGAACCGGAGGAAACTTCCTCTACATAGTTGTTTCTTTTTCCATTGACCACCACACCATCCAGTACTTCTGTTTTTGAAATCATCGTGATGCCAGGGACTACAGTGATCTCATTAGCGACAACAGTGACTTTAGATGATTGTGCGCTAAAACCCACCGCAGATACATTTAATGTATATTTTCCAGGGCTTACGTCTTCGATCCTGAAGTTTCCATCTATGTCTGAAGATGCCCCTTTTGAAGTTCCTTTCAAACTGATGTTAACCGCCTGAAGAGGTGCTCCTTTATCATCTGTTATTGTACCTTTTACAGCTCCTGTTTGCGCAATTGCAAAGTGGGCACTAAAAATCAGCATCAAGGCCAATAACCTGTTAAATTTTTCCATGTATGTATTTTATGTTTCCAGTTTTTGAAATTTGATTTTCCCTCACCGAAAGGAGAGAAAAAATGCTATTTAGAATGATTCCAGATAGCAAAAAGAAACATGATATAGTTCATTTCCAATCGCTAAATCAAGCGATTTTAAGTGGCTATTATTAGCTGTTGGTTTTCACTAATGGTAATGATCGATCTTTGGAAAATGATGAGACCTGAAGGTAGGTTTTACGTTTTTTTAATCATTCGTTACAGCGTGAACGATTGCAAAAAAATCAACTATATCTATGGGTCAAAAGATTGGCTGCTGCCTGATACTTCTGGGGTTGTTCCATTCATTTGAGATGTCTTCCGTTGCGATAACGATACGCTGATCGGGTTGATAAGTGTGCAATATATACTGATGTTTCATTTATATTATGATTCACTAGTTGTAGCGATACAATAGTTTATCTTCTGATATAATTTTACCATAAAAAGGGAGGAGATGCAGTGGTCAAAGCTGGCATTGGAAACCTACAAACGAAGCAACGGGAATAATGAAAATCAATAAGAAGGTATTCTTTCAAATCCATAGCTGGATTGGGTTGAGACTCAGTATACTGTTTTTTATTGTGTGCTTTTCAGGCACCCTGGCCACTCTGAGTCACGAAATGGATTGGCTTTTCTTTCCAGAATCGAGGGCCGTGCATCAGGATCAGAAGGTGAGCTTTCAAGTACGGGTTGACAAGCTGCAGGCAGCCTATCCCGATGGGCAATTCAGTAATTATTTCAGCGCAGAAGAGCCTTATCTATGTGATTACGCTCAGGTAATTCTGGATGGAAAAAGGCGCTTTGTATTTGTCAATCCTTATACCGGTGAGATCCAGGGTGACCAATTACTAACCTTTCGTCGGTTTTTCAGAGATTTCCACTATTTTTTATTTATCCCGTTCCAGATTGGTCATTTCACTGTACTACTGTTTGGCTTCATACTGTTTGCCTCCTTGATGACCGCCTTGCTGTTTTATAAAAAGTGGTGGAGAAAGCTCTTCAAATTGAACATAGGCAAAGGAAAAGTAGCTTTTTATAAGAGCCTGCACATGCTTGTAGGTACATGGTCAGTGCCATTTGCGATCTTGTTTTCTGTGACAGGCATCTGGTATTTTGTAGAACGGACCAATCTGGGCGGTGTATCCAGCATTGCCAACTTCAAAAGACCTGAAATAGAAGCAGTTGCAGTAGCAGATTCAGTATTTACCCAATTTATTTATGACATAGACTATAATCGTTCGATAGCGGTTGCTGAGCAAGTGGTGCCAGGACTAAAGGTGATGGACATATTAGTGCCTTCCAATCAGGAAAAACCTATTTATCTCTCAGGAAAAAGCGATGTCCCATTGGTGAGAAACAGGGCCAATCAGGTGTTTTTACATCCGCAGACCTATGAAGTAATCAAAGTCAGAAATGCACAGGAGACTGGCGCTATTACCTGGCTCAACGATATTGCAGATCCATTGCATTTTGGCACATGGGGTGGATTAATCACCAAGGTCATTTGGTTTTTTGGTGGCTTAGGCATCTCCACCCTGGTGCTGACTGGTATATGGATTGCGCTCAAAAGAAAGATGAAGAATAAAAAACTGGCACAAGTCAAATACCGTGGCTTTTGGAAGTTTTTTACCTGGATCATCATTTCGGCGATGACCTTTTGTCTCTATGGTTATCTCACCATCTACTATGCCATGCCGTGGGAAGTGATCGCCTTTATTACAGTCATCTTAGGGATATTTGCATACCTGGGCTGGTATTTGTTTGTAGCAAAGTTGAAAGCCCCATCATCAGTGAAGTAAACAAGAATAGTGTCATCATGACTGTAAAACGGTTTTTAGGTTTCTCGAAAGCACTCACACCAGGTAAAAAGTATCATTCAAGACAAAAACGCCGGTAATCAATGGTTTCAAGCTGATCCACCAACAGTTTTCTTGCATTGTCTGACGCTATTATCTAACTTGTTATATCAAAAATACACATTTGTATTTAGCCGGGAGGAACTTAACCTCTACTAACCAAACCACACAAAAGTTTTAAAGCCATAAGACCAAATAATACGGTCTGTAGTGATCAGATAACTTTTCAAAATTTGATGTGACCATTCTGGCAACAGAACGCGGAATACATCCTTTTATCTAAATGGTTCATCCACTTTAATAACCACTTTTATCCGATGAAAAAACTTATACAACTATTATTCACATTGCTACTATGCTATCAAGTCACAGCTCAAAACAAAGTGCTGATAGACGAAAATGGCAGCTCCAATATTGCTAAAATGGTCGCTGGTACAAATTATGTACCGGGCGAGGTAATCATTAAGTTCAAAAATGGCACATTGTCACCTTCTTTTTTGGAAAGCTCCAATGTAAAATCCAATGCATCTTCCATCAAAGCACTGAGTAAGTCAATAACACCCACTCCTTCCAATTCTTTCTTCAATAAATATGGTAATCGTAACCTGCGGAAGGTTGTAAGGAGACATTACTCATCCAATAATATTTTGCGATCTGCAAAGGCAACGAATAAGCTTGCGGATTTATACAACCTCATGGTACTGGAGGTAGACAAAACCGACAATGTAATCCAAATGTGTGAGGAGATTTCCCAATATGTGGAGGTGGAATATGCTGAACCTAATTACATACTGTATGAAGACAACAATGTGCCCAACGATCTCAGATGGGTTGATCAGGAAAACTTTGATCAACCCAATGACATAGACATTGATATGCTTCATGCCTGGGGTTTCACAACCGGAAATGAGGGTATCAAAGTAGGTATCATTGACACAGGAGTTGACTACGATCACCCTGACCTTGGAAATGCCTTCAATGTTCCCGGAGCCAAAGTACGGGGAGGCTACGATTACATCAATAATGACAATGACCCGGATGAGATTACGGTAGAGGATGATATACATGGTACACCTATTGCCGGTATCATTGGGGGATTACGAAATAATGGGCTGTTTACAGCGGGGATGGCTGGAGGAGATGGTGCCGGCAACATTGGCGTGCAACTCTTTTCACTGCAAACCTCCAATGGCCAGGGACATAACCTTGACAAAGCCATTGATGCCATTGTAGAAGGCTCTTCGCCCACAGGCTATGGCTGTCACGTACTCAATTTAAGTTGGGGCTTTTTTACCTACAGCGAGTCTTTGCGAAGTGCATTGGCGTTGGCGGCACTGAACAACAGTGTGGTGGTCGCTTCAAAAGGAAATAACACCAGCAATGCGTTACATTTTCCATCAGATCATGAATGGGCCATTGCAGTAGGGTCAACGAATGGTAGTGGTACCAGAAGGTTCAATTCCAATACTGGAAATGGCATAGATGTAGCAGCACCTGGTAGCAGTATTCTTTCACTTGAGCCTGTGGAAAATGGGAATTTAGGGACATTTGGAAACACCTCCGGTGCAGCTGCATTTGTCTCGGGTTTGGCTTCACTGATTTTATCAGAAGCACTGGAACAAGGTAGAAGTCTGCACTATCAGGATGTGGAAGGCATCATCGAAGCCTCTGCCGAGGATAGGAACGCTGCTACGCTACCAGGTTATGATGATGAAATGGGCCATGGCCTGATCAATGCCGGAAGAGCCCTGGCCATGATGAATGATCCATGGGAGTTGACGCACCATTCTGTTACCGGAGGTACCAGCGTGAGCACCAGTCAGGGGGGACATTCATTTATCAACCTGGTGGGTGGTTTGGCCAGTGCCAATTATGTTGTTACACGTCATGAGGTACGGGTCACTGTTAGCCTGCCCGATTTTCTGGGAGCGTCTTTTGCCTGGGGTCGGGGGCCCAATGCGTCCACGGGATATTCTCCCAGATCCCCCAACTATCAAATAGGCTTTTGTGAGGTAGTTTCCAAAACCAATTCTACGGTAACCTTACGGTCTTATGTTTATCAGGTGACAAGCCTTTTTGGTCAGCCCCTGGGCTGGCATCCTTCCAGGCCGGAAAATGTTGTGTTTGCCTATTCAACACTGGGCATTACATGTCCACAAAATAGAAATGTGACCCAAACAATCAACGGAACAAATAACCAGCAACTCATCATCTCTGCGGAAAATACTTTGACTGCCAGCAACTTCATCGCAAGCCCTTCTATTGTCAAATACAGCGCAGGAAACAGCATCACCCTGTCCCCAGGCTTCCATGTTGAAAATGGGGCTGAATTTACTGCTGCGCTTGATGGTTGTGAGCGCACTTCAGGCCGTATGATTGCACAAACGCAACAAACGACCGATCCGGTTGCCAGCTTGCCCAGCCTGGAATTGCAAACGCCAGATGCCGCCGAAGAGTCATTTGTGATGGACGAGGAAGTGATTTTGTACCCCAATCCTTTCCATGAGTCTGCTACAATCGCCTACCAACTGAGTACAGACTCCCATGTGACCATACAGGTATTTAACAGCGAAGGCAAGGAAGTAGCCACACTGGTTGACAATGACATGCAATCAAAAGGTAGGCATTTTGCGAAATTTGGGAATTCCAATTTGACGCCAGGTGTATATTATTACTACATTGAAACAGCTGAGTATTCTAAGCGAGGTAAG
>ERZ1740068.854-NODE-854-length-11739-cov-13.515748_pt1 | contig 11739 bp, 7 predicted proteins | sample MGYA00581735_ERZ1740068 | MGnify/ENA primary metagenome ERZ1740068 (study PRJEB43018, sample SAMN04849740) | marine metagenome | isolation source: floating plastic debris | place: Pacific Ocean | collected 2008-08-30 | study: EMG produced TPA metagenomics assembly... | reverse complement strand
AACCCAAAACCACCTCAGTTCATTACACAGTCAAATATGCTAATAGCAAGAGCAACATTATTCTGAGCTCCTAGACCAAACATCTCATATTATTACAAACATGTTGCCTTCAAAGTACTACAAAATAGCTTTCAACCTTCGCTTGTGAATTTTTTACTTCTGACAATGCTCACTTCACAAACATTGAAGATTTGCACCCTTTTTAGCATCATAAGGAATTTAATGAGTAAAATATCATATTTAAAACAAGCCCTTATCAAAAACGAATGTTTACTTAGCCACTGTTTTGACAAACCATACATACCTCGGGTAGGAAATACATGTCAAACAGGCAGTCGGCAAGGAATTAAGGCAATGAGCTTCAAGAACAGTGATGGTATAAGAGTTGGGTGGATTTGAAAATGCAGTTTGTGCCTAACCTCACCTTGGTGTAAAACTGACTTGACCCTGCTTGTACCACGGTAGAGCCAGTAAGGGATTGAGTCCTCTGCATCAAGTCTGTTGACGTGTGTCGATGTGTGTTCTGAAACTGCATGTTAAAGCGAGATGAACATGAACGAAGCCATGTCGAAAAAAACCGACGTGAATTGTGTCAAGTCTACAGAGTAGCACTATCTACCATTGAAACCATAAAATACTATGGGAGAACAGTTGATGCTGCTGAGAATTGCCAAAGATATAAGATGAAATGTGATACTAGCCCACTAGTGTTATTGTCAAGTACCCATGCAATAATGATAATCTGCACTGAATTGTTACTGTGTCACAGGGTGTTACAATATCATTACTTGCCGCTAACCTATTATTACTAGGGTTGTGTTTACCTCGTCAAAAAATTTACTCTGTCCGACATCTGTATACAAAGTGCCCGTGTCAGTCAGTCTTCGAACTGGTACGTCTGCTGCATCCTTCAAAGTCACATAAACCATGGGTGAGTTTGCTCTGACTGACAATAACACTTGTTGTACTTACTAAACATTGAGCTACTCTGCGATGACTTAACATCTATCAACGCTACATGTATTTATTATTGAAGGCCAATAGAATATAGGATTCCAGGAAACCCTTTGCCAGTCAAAGTATAATTCTCCAATGTTGCTATGGAAACCAGAGAGTCAGAAGATATGTCAACATAAATTGCATTAAATAAAGCAGGTTACCAAGACTGCATACGTTGAACTCATCATATAGCAGAATGTGACCACAATGACAAAACCACACACTACTCTAAATTATTATTAAAACATCCCTCACACCCTACACTGATTTTGAAGTGATGCTGTCCTGAAGTGAGAATTTTATTTCACTAGTTGTGCATTGAAAGAAGTGACTGGTTCGATAATAGCTGTCTCGGGGCATGCATATATATTAGATTAGTGAAAAACAAGTGGAGTACTACGACAATTTTAATACAAGAAGTAAGTGTTTTTCTTCAAAATAAATCTCAACATATACCATCACCATGGATTTTGCAACAAATTGTCTGATTTAATAAATCATGTGTTATATATAAATAATTCCTACTGGTGCAATGATTTTTCCATAAACAGACAGTCATTGTTAAATGAAATTCAGGCCTAGAAGTTGAGTTATCTTGCCGTTGCATTAGATAGGACAACTCCAAAAATATTCAGACTGTGAGCTAATAAGTGGCAAAATATCGTTGGAAAGTAAACCCCTCTATTTTTAATGGGGCATTTAACTATTTCCATTCATGCGCCCACTAAGTAGAAATGCTTATATAGATGTAGTTATTCAATCCAGTCAGCGAATGGACTTGGCATTCCACAGAATCTAAGATAATCAGAAGACAATCAGCTCACGATTCCTAATAGTTTGGCACCAAACGTCAGACCTGAGACCTGCCTACACACAGTCATTTTCAGATTTCTAAACATTTTATTTTACTCAATTTCCTACTAAAATTAGTTGGCTTTCTGAAAGCAGCTGATGTAGATAACCAGTAAAATCATCACAGCATTTTCGGCAAGCCTACAACATGCCTAATAATGGAGCCAACATGTATTTAATGTTTATTCTATTATTTTGTTGATTTTGTTCCAAATTGCAAAAATTTTGATTGTCAATGCTTTGATAACATAACTTTTAATTAATTAATAACTGAATACAGCATTATTTTGTGATGTCTGTAATAACTGAATGTTTTGTATCAGTTACACAACTTGTATATCGTTTAATGTTTCATTGCAGAATTACAATTTTGACTGACAAATATCATAACCGTCAATCTCTCAAACTCCTGCCCTATATGCATGATCTAACATCATTATTAACTTGCGCAGTGGCTGTTTTAATGAAGTATACCTTGATGACTGTATCAATGAACAGCACCTCGGTGATGCCTATGGAAACTTTCTCTCTCAAACAATGCACTCAACAGGAGAGAAGGGTAATGAATTGTGAGAAAAGTAGCATTCTGTGTAGGTTGTTATTTATTCAATTTTAACTACTGTTCAAAACCTATGACAATCAGGTAAGAATTTCAGTGTTATATGATTGCTTCGAAAGAAAGAAATGCTAACAAAGTGACTGTCTAGTGCAATGCTCACCAAGTCATTGTAGAATATACTTGAGCCAGGAGAGCTTTGTCTCTTCATCGCGGTCTCGTTTTGTTCCATTCTTCTCGCAGTGGAATAAGTATTCGTCAGAGGGAAAATAAATCGCCTGTTGTAAAATGTAGGCCAACTGAAGTCAAGCTCAAGGGGTTGTCCATAATAGCCTCAATCCTAAAATCAAGGAGTTGCTGAAATTATTATCAATCAAAAGATTTGCATTTGGACCATGAATGCAGAGAAGTGGGTTACAATCCAAATCAAAATACATTGTACTAAGCAATCTTCATTTTAATAGTCTTCTGTAATAAATCACACAACATTGCATTATCATATGCAAATCTTGATCATCAAGTCAAGATCATTCCGCATAATTTGGTTTGGATTTATACAGGCTATATGACATATTGGAATCTAGCCAGCCCGATGCTATCAACAGGGTGTGATTGCCAATGAAATACCAAATTTTTAAAAGTTCGGGAAATTTTGAGGCTGAACTGAGACACACAGCTATTATAAGGGTATCGCTCGCAAATTGGCGTTTGGGGAATTATGGCAGAATCAAACATCAGAATAATGCCGCACAGAGATTGCCTCCTCTCTGTACACGGAGGACAGCTACATGTACATCAAAACCCATCAAAAATCTTACACGAGTTGCTATGGTCCAAGAAGCAGCAGTTGGTCAAATATTTAATGAGCATAAGCTACCAAGGTACTGAATCCAAACATGGTCTCATTCAAAGGCTTATGTTGTACTGGTAATGTTTATTAGGTAAAGTTGTTCAAGAAAAAAATTTTGATGTACTATTCCAAAACTTAATCCATTAATAAAGTGAATGCCGTTCGTGATACTCTGATCACCCTGATCCAATGCACTCAGACACCCGGGATTTCAACTTATTTCTAAGAATGTTGCAACAGATCTACATTGCTCTGTGGCCACTGGCTAAACGAGCTCAGAAGAGTTGGCCGAAATTGTTACATGCGGTTAGGCCCATTGATCAAAGAAAATGGAACACAAGGTCACACGGCTTCTGAGCTTTGATGAACAGATAGTCATAGACATCAACCGTTACAGCAATATTAACGAGCAGGAAGGCAAAACCCAGAACATGTTGAGTTTGACCAGGCAGAAAACATGAAAGTGTTGGTGGTCCGCTCAATATGTGGTGCGCAACAAAACAAATATCATATGCAGTTTAGCAAGATAAACCAAGTTTCCAATCGAAGTTTAAAAGTTAATTTTTCTCAGTTGGTGCATGTCAGGAGTGAATTCCAGACTAACGCAACGTAAGAAGTTGCTAAGCAAAAATTTTTTGCAAAATCTTCAATATTCCCAGGCATTTTTCAAGGTGGGTGCTAGCACTCTATATGTATCGTACATACTTTTGCTTAGCTTAATTCAAACCCAATCAAGTGCCGTATGGGTTTGAATTTGATGTGATGCAGCTCTGAAGGCACAAGTTTACTGCAAAAGAAGTGACTTGGGCTGCGTTTGGTCGCCAACATACGGTATCTTATTAGAACGAATAGACAATGGTGGCCATCAAACACAGCCAAAGTCGCGTCTTTTGCAGAGGACCTGCGTCTGAAGGGCTAGATGGGAATGGCAATTTGGAAACTTTGCATTATCTTGACCCAAGCTACATACAATGAGCGACCTCTAACGTACATGTATCCAATATCCATGGGTTGCTGTGGGAAGTGTACAGCTGGAGTATAATAAAACCGTGAAGGGGACTTGTAGAGAAACAGTACCATTGTAGGCAGTAAGCCCACAGTAAGAGGTATTTGTGTGTCTTTTTGTGTTTCTTTAATTCCCAGCCAAATAAAACAAAACACGCAGAAATGTGCCTGAATCAGTGAATTAAACCTGGTTCACATGCATTGGGACAGGCATTGGGAGATTATGCAAAAGCTTTGTTGGATACAGAACTACCATTACACAGTAGACCATTGGCTGTGCCTGTGCCCGTTGCCTGGTCTACATGGTCTACCATACATCTACCCAAAACAAACAACAGTCAACAAAAGTTAATCTGGTAGACCAGACTCACAGTCACAGGTCACCCGAGGATTGCCAATAGTCTACTGTCCTTAAACTGAGTAGAAGTAATCTGATGTGTTCAATAACATACACACAGGACCATTGGTAAACCACCCCAAGGCCTGTGACCAGGTAACAGTGAGTGCGAGGAGGCTGTTATAATAAAGGAACCGATCCAATGAATATTGCAATTTTTTCCTATGAGAAGAAATGCCAAGATCAAGTTTGATCCCTTGCTTGCGTTAGACATTGCAATCCTTCAAGCTTCGACTAGTCAAAGGAAAGCAGCGCAAAACGAAATCAAAACGGATCAAACTTGATCAAATGAATGCATGTGAGTTAGAAGAAATTAGCCTATCCAAAGCCTACTGTTGGTAAGTGTCTTCTACTAATTGAATAATTGCTAGTACTATATAACATAGCAAAACAGAAGACACTTACCACCAGTAGTAGGCTTTGGACAGGCTAGAAAAACCTGGCTCACTCTCCCTCAATTGATCACAGATAAATTGCAGAATTTGCCTGAAATCAGCTGGGTTACCCCCCCCCCATAGTTAAGCAAGTAAACTTATGCAAACTAGCTGATTTCAGGTACTAAATTGAGAAAATTAAATTTTGAAGTTTAGTTAAGTTTTAGTTTACCTTAGAACTTCTTACCCTGTCCTACTATTCCTCACCAAAATACAGTAGTCTACTAATGCCCATTGCGGCCTATTATATCAATTTCAAGATTGATGTAATCTTTACCTGTGTCCTGCTATTCACCAACTAATAAATGAGAACGTTAATCCATCATCCAAATTATCCATAGTAGTTTTCTCCAGCTACTGAAAGGTGTGAGGGAAAAATTGAAGAGGAAATGAGACTTAGGTTCTTGTCTAACATAGACTGAATTCCAAAAATATTAGCCAACCTTGACCTCCAAGCAGGGTTTATCTTACCAATATCTAAGCAATATTCCCAATGTCATTGGTAAATCTATTATTAGGTGAATAATTATCATATTTCATTGGTCTAAACTTTTATAGGTCATTTGAATTTAAGCTGGCTGCTTCGTTTTAGTTTTACTTTTGGATAAGGCAAAAAGGAAAGCATGGGTACCTAAGGCCAGCACAACCCAAGTTTAGATCTGTGTCAAGATTTGATAGGAAGTGTGGTGCATAGGACTGCTGCAGTAGTCCTATGGTGTGGTGGGGCAGGCCTCATTTCTATTTCACTACATTTTTTGCCTATTTTAGGGGGTACATGTGCATTAAGATAGTGAGACAGGTTTCAGTTCACACTTTACTTACTTTATTATTTAAAGATTTTAAATTACTGAGTATTATTAACTAAATAGGGTGTGTTTTAATTCATTTAGGGTGGTGGCCTAGCCAAGGAATGACTTAGTATTAAACTTTGCTGTTGTGAATTGTTTTTTTTTGTTTTTATTACCATGGCATGGTAGTGAAAAGGTGAGTATGAGGGGACAAGGCTTTTCAATTTCATTGGCCCTGTAAATTCAGGTGAGGCAGGCGGGGCACAGATTTTTAAATTCTTTTCTGAGAAGTGCTGGCTTAAAGTTGATTATCATCTAGTCCAAGCACGTGCTTGGACTAATTATCATCTTGAATTTGTTTTGGAAAACATAGCTAGCTAAGCCCTAGCGGGTGAAATGCTGGGGCAAGGGTGGAGGAGATAGTTTAACCACCACCCAAGGGGGAGGGAGACTAGACTGACTGTTGTAGAGTCCAAAAAGTGTGGACTGTGGAACAGTCTAGGAGGGGGGGTTGCCAGAATTAACTCCATATGGGTGGGTCCATCAACAATATTTAGCACCCAAGTAGGAGTAGCTATCCCCTTGAATCGCTGGTTATATTATGCAGTGGTGAGTCAATATGCCATGACATCCTCCACTGAGATGGTTTGTATATACTGTATTGGAGGATTTTAGAAAATCATGTTATTCCACTTTTCTTCAGGCTTCTAAAGTGGTAGAAACAAACTTTCTTTGGATTATTAACAGGCCAAACACCCTCTAGTATTCCAGTGAAAGTCATTGAACCAATGTGTATTACCAATTTACTGGCTTTTTTGGTGGGCATTCAATGTAAATATATGAGCATTTTTGACTGTCTTCCTTTTATTTAAAGCCACACCTGCTCAGCAGGGCAAGGTTTCCATAGGCAAAAAGAATTCTGAATACATCTAGAGACTCATGCCTTTAGTTTGGCACCCTGTTCGAGAAAATTGAAGAATTGGATCCCCAAAATAAAATAACTTGTCGCACATGTATTTAATTAGGCCATCTCAACCCGGTGCAAGAGTGACTCACCACTGTATAATATAACCTGTGCTTGAATTGAATATTGGATATTTTTTCATCACATAACTGTGTTTCCGATTTGTCATCTGCATACCAGCAAAACAGCGGGATCTACTCAGTCCAGTCTCTATATGATGTTGATGACATGATACCTAAATATTCACTTGCCACCAACAGAGTTAAACTACTCACCATCATACAACGTGTTTTATTCCACTCTTTAGCTTTGTGACCCCTATCAAGGATCATTCTACTCAAGTTATTTTCCTTGATCCTCATGTCATTAAAACCTCGACTTCGCCATACGGACTCATGATAATAGGATATTGTTCTTTGCTCACCTATTGATAGAGTTCATAGGTTTCATTCCCCCAAAAGTCATCAATCGCTTGTGGTAAACCCCTCTACCGCAAAGTGGCTCATTGTCTTGAATGGGTTTCAATATCATCTAGGGATAATGGCTCCCTTCTACAAAATCAGTAAGGAGCTACAAATTGGACACAGAATCTTCTGATCATATATCAACCAACTGAGAATTTTTGGTTTTGAGGCATACGGGTATATCTTGTCATAGTAGTTGGACATAGTTCAGTTGAGAGTGAAAAAGGGGTCAAATTTTGGTAATGTTGGGATTGCATGTTTTTTCTATGGTAAGTATCATTGATGCTGTGAAATGTCATGTCTCAATACAGGGCACCCCACCCGCGCCCCAGGATGTCTAATGTCATGTGCTACAGCTCATATGTACCTTCCCGTGGTCTTGCACACTATCTGTTTCACTAATGCTCTTTGTTGGGTTGTTTGCAAATATTTACTGAGCTGATGATTTTATCACTCAATAATATTTTGTAAACCCAATCCACAGTAACACAGCTTTTTTCTAAATATATTTGTATGAGTATTGTATTGTATTGATTCAACCAAGTATCATTACTCAAAATGATAACACTAGGTTGAGCACATAAAAATAAATCAGTTAAAATGTCTCATAAAAAATTGAAAAAAGCTCTTCTTTCTCTTCTCCGTTCTGCATATTTCAGTTCTGTACTTGACAGGTTTACGAGAGGATGTTTTAAAAGTATTAAATCTTATCCGACTAAAAAGAGGGTGGCTCGAATTTTCACTGATCTTACTAAAATATTTCTCGGCTGTAGAAAATAAAAAATCATTCACTGGTGTCAGATTTAGCAGTGACAAACGTTCTTCGTATAACTCAGTGTCAGTAAAAATAATCTTTGTGGCAGTTTTTTGGAGGCGTTCTAACTCTGCCTTGTCTTTATCAGCTAAAAAAGTGTACCACGCAGGGCATGCATAAGATAAAACCGGCTTCAAATTAGTCTTGTAAAATGTTAAAAGTCCATTAGAGTTCATACCCATCTGTTTAAGTTGCTTCATTAGAAAAATCCTGCTATTGCACTTGGATAAAACGAAGAAACATGTTGAGAAAAAGTTAAAGTTTTGTCGACTCATACTCATGTGAGCAGCTGTGTAATGTACAACGAATTTCGCAACATATTTGTATGTGAGTGACTCTGTGGTTCAGGATCACAGATGATGAAATTTATTGGTGTGGCTTGACGTGTAATGTGTATGCTTGATGTATGAGTGTGACTTGACATTACAGCGGAAGCTATCATCATGTTTATTTAGATGTCTTGCAGAGGTAAATTTGAAAAAATCTCTTCTACAGTTTATATACAAGAATGGAAGAGTCTGGGGATTATGTCACAGACTTTTATGAGATGGGATTGGATGAGCGTATTCTCAAGGTAAATTAAACTTATGATATGACTTCATCAGTTGCATCTAGAATTGTGCTTGTTGCTGCATATTGAGAAGAAAAAATTGAATCAATTATGTACATTATCAGTACTTTTCATCACATACCTCCTTGTATTGTATGGTATGGTGGGTCATCAGTCTCAATGTTTTGAGGTATATTAGGATGGACTCACAAAAGTAGGCAGTTCAGGTCCTGCGTCATTCAATGACTGGCTGAATCACCATAATCTTGCTGACTGCAATGCCTGGATTGTATGTGGTGGTTTAGGAGCAGTTTACTTCTACATTTTTATTCCAGGCAATTGCTAAGTTGGGCTGGGGTAAACCGACATTGATTCAAGAAAAGACCATCCCTCTTGCATTAGAAGGTAAAGATATTTTAGCCAGAGCACGTACTGGAACTGGAAAGACAGGCTGCTTTCTGATACCAATTATACAAAAGATATTGAGCATTAAAAAGGTATGGTTGTATAATCCTGTGTGCTGGTATTTTGATTTTGGCACTTGACCGAGTTTTGTTTTGTACTCTGAAGTATTATCATGTAATGTGTATAATTCAGTTACTGACACCATTAGTACATATGTGATCGTAAGAAAATACAAATTAGTGGTATCGGCAGTGGCTACTTGTGATTTACTCATGTTAGGTTAAAATATGCTACTTTTCTTTCATATAGATTTAATGTGTAGCCTATGTGTATGCTATCCAGTAATGACTTTCCTCAACTTTTTATAACTAGAGCTCCAGAGAGCAGTCAATCAGAGCTATAATCATGACACCTTCAAAAGAACTCTGTAATCAGGCATATCAAAATCTCCAGGTGAGTACATCTAATGCTTACTCCCCAACCAACATGTGAGGTTTTTCTGAGCTGAATAGGCCTACAGAAGTTATCTGATAATCGGTTATAAAGAGACTAGGTTAATTGGTTGTGAGCACTCAGTAACTTGTCTTTGGTTTTATTGATTGCGCCAAATTGGCATTGCAATTTAAAACTAGCTATCTATTTTCTATGTAGTTTATAATTTTGTTTGCAAATTACTATCCTACTGTACCATACGTCACTGTACTACATGAGAACCCATTTTTATGTATATCATTACAAGGACTGTAAATCCTCTCGCTTTTGACGACGATTTGTTTGCAGCTATTGACAAAATATTGTGCAAAAGAAATCCGTGGAATGGATATCTCTGGGCAAGTTGCCCTGGCCTCACAAAAGTAAGTGAATTACATCAGAATCAGAATACTGTCATGCTGCAGCTCTGATCAGTCAGCCATTATTTGTGTTTTGTCTCATTTTGCAGATAACTATGTTTACAAAAATAGCTATCCCCTTCTTAGTATGATAGCATTTGTGCAGTTGAAGCTGGGCAAGTGCAGCCAAAAGTGCAGTCATTGAAATGCATTACCTGGTTTGATTACCGAAATCTGTATGGTGGTAAGAATTGAAAGATCAGGTAACAGTAATACAGAAATGTTATGATATGTTCATATTTTGCAGACCGATGCTTATGGATAAACCTGATATCGTGGTAGGAACACCCAGTAGATTTATGGCACATCTTAAAGCCGGTAACATGGAGATTAAAAACTCAGTCGAGATGGTTGTGGTAGATGAGGCTGACTTGGTTTTCTCTTTTGGATATGAATCAGACGTGAAAGCCTTGATGAGGTACATATTTGCATGAAGAACACATCCTTAAATGTAATGTCTGCCCGTTGAATGGTGCTCATGTTAAGGGTATACTAAACTGTGTTCTCAAATTTTCTGTTGCTTTTTCTGCACAACACAATACTGATCAAAAAGATTTTCTTGAAGTCTACCACCAGTGCAGTCATTGTGTGTTGATTTTACAAATGTTCTCTGTCATTTCCGCAGCTATTTCCCGAAGATATACCAAGCATTTTTGATGTCCGCCACATTGAGTGATGATGTCAGGTCTATAAAGCGTCTGATGCTTCACAACCCTGTAATCATTAAACTAGAGGAGACAAGTCTACCTGATACTACACAGCTCACACAATATCACATCAAGTATGTACGCAGTAAATACATGCATTTTTATTCCCGAGTATTATATTCAACTCCTGATGTGATTTATTGCAAGAGAAATGTGGACAGGTCTGCCCGTATTGCCGTAATTTTAAATGTATCCGGGTTTTTTTCTGATATTCTTTCAAATGAAAGTCTTTACCCACATTCAGCCTTTTCCACTAATATGCATTATAGTCTGATCTGTCTTACTAAATGTGAGTTCATTAGACCTGAGTCCTGAATGGAGAGAGACCCTGGTAGCGAACAGGAAATGTTTGTGAGACAAAAGATTTTTCCGGCTGATGACTTGTGTCTATGTAATGCGTTCTTTACGCTGCACAAACGCACTGGGCTTTTATAATCCGCATATCATGACTGAATTTTGCAGATGCGAGGATGAAGATAAGTTTTTACTATTATACACGTTAGTAAAACTGAACCTGATCAGAGGAAAGTCACTTGTATTTGTAAACTCTGTAGATCGGTGCTATAAGTAAGTATGCTCCTAGTCCTATCAGTAATATTAGTTGTTAACAGTAGTTTTGCACAAATAAATCCACGTTCCTTGATAACTTGAGAGCCTAGCGAAGAATAATTATGGGTTGGCACCCACAAAGAAATGTAGACACTGAATCAAATTCTCTCGATGTATGTTATCATGTACATGTATGTATTATTTTACAGATTGAAGCTGTTTTTGGGTCATGTTGGTATACTTTCCTGTGTGCTCAACCCTGAGCTACCGATAAACAGCAGGTACGTATATTTCTAACTATGCTGACGGTAAATGTGCCATATGTAACTGTGAATCATGTATTTTATGTTTTCCTCAAACTACTATGCAAAGATCACCACAGCGAGGATGAATATGAATTAATTGTTTATATGGGGTGTTAGAGAAATAAGTTAGTTGCTTATCTATATATATAAAAGGATAAAACGTCTGTCCGGTTGTCCGTCTGTCCGAAGCCATGACTGGCGATGATGTAG
>ERZ1740068.853-NODE-853-length-11751-cov-8.009832_pt1 | contig 11751 bp, 10 predicted proteins | sample MGYA00581735_ERZ1740068 | MGnify/ENA primary metagenome ERZ1740068 (study PRJEB43018, sample SAMN04849740) | marine metagenome | isolation source: floating plastic debris | place: Pacific Ocean | collected 2008-08-30 | study: EMG produced TPA metagenomics assembly... | reverse complement strand
GAAGTAGTGGTTTAGAGGAAGGTTGTGGGGATACAACCATCGGCTGTCGTCTACACCTGAAGTTTACTAAGTAACAGCAACAGTTTGAGCAAGGGTCTTGAGACCCGCCAAAGATATATTGATCACGGGAGCCGCTATCTTAATTTGAAATCTTGCATTAAAACTAGTAGCAGACCCAGCGGGATAACAGCGGTAAATCCCCTGTTCAGTCATTTGAGGGATTTACCGGGGAGAGGGATGCTTCGGTTGAAATCATCATTGACTCATTGATGATTTTCGTCTACTAAATATTCCAGTGCATTGACTCATCTGTTTTCCTCAAGGCGTTCATTATGACCACTTTTGAGCTGTGTTCTATAGTAAATGTGGATATTTAATTAAGTGATCACTATCCTATTTCATTATCAGAGCCGACTGCAAAAAGATTGGACTGTTACCTGCGAAATTGTGAAGGAAAGTAGTGCATACCACTTTGGTGAAGGCCTATCCTCACATCACGGGAGACTGTCTAAACCGCTGGCAGTCTCCGCACTGTCTTTAATCCCTGAGAGATACCTAATTCCCCGACCCTTGGGTTGTTCAGAAAATTTTCTGCCTTTGAGTTACCCAATACCCTTGGAGTGAGGTTGGTTCATTACTGCCTTACCTGGCAAGTCACTTCAATCCCTGGACTATTTTGCATACATTAATAGTGCTTAATCAGGAAATGAGATGATCTGGATTTTCTCCTGATGGAAAAAGAAGTACACATTTGTGTGCCTTTTCCTATGCGGTTACGTCTACCATCCTCTTGAAGTAGCGACGCGATTGTTTATCATTGTGATGGATTGTTGAGTGAATATCTATGAGGCGAATTAAATACCTGTGCTTGTTGTCTTTTTTTCTGTTTGTTTGGGCATGTCAGTCCAATAGGAATACTGAAGGCCGGCAATCTACATCAATGCAACCGACGTCAATCGGTACTCCGGCAGAAGGAGCAGGTAGTTTACCATATTTATTGAATGGTGCAGACGGTCAGTTGCACCTGTCATGGGTGACCACGGAAGCGGATACCGCAGTACTATGGCACGCAGTGTGGCAAGGTGAGGGATGGAGCGAAGCAAAAAAGGTGGCCGCAGGGAGTAACTGGTTTGTAAATTGGGCAGATTACCCAATGGTGTCAAGCAATTCATCTGGACAACTGTTGGCGCATTACCTCGCCAAAAGCTCGGAAGGGACTTATTCTTATGATGTAAACCTCACTTCCTCTGTCGATGGGAAGGCATGGAGCGAAACGGTTGTTCCTCATCTGGACGGTACGCCAACGGAACACGGTTTTGTGACCATGTTACCTGAAAACAATGGGCAGTTTACCGTTGCCTGGTTGGATGGGAGACATACTGCTGAGGAAGGCCCAATGACCCTTAGGAGCGCTACGATATCATCAGACTTACAAATTTCTGATGAGGTGGAGTTGGATGACCGGGTATGTGATTGCTGTCAGACCGGCGGGGCGATGACGGACAATGGGCCAGTGATTGTTTATCGAAATCGGTCGGAGGTAGAATGGCGGGATATTTTCATCGTGAGGAAGGTCAATGGGCAATGGACAAGCCCTCAACCAGTATTTGAAGACCAATGGGAGATTGCAGGATGTCCTGTCAACGGTCCACGGGTGGATGCCATCGGCAATGACCTGGTAGTCGCATGGTATACCGCAGCGGCCAGCCAACCTAAGGTCCAGGCCATTTTTTCTACGGACAGCGGCGAAACTTTCGGTGAACCCATTGTCATAGACCGTGATAAACCATTGGGGCGGGTTGATGTCGTGATGTTGGATCAAAAACGCGCTGCTGTGAGCTGGCTTACGCAGTCAAAGGATGGAGAAAAGACTTATGTTAAGGCCAAAATAATCAGTAACAAAGGCACTTCAGAACCATCATTGATCATTGCAGAAACCTCTGCCGAGCGCGCCAGCGGATTTCCTCAAATGGCCTTGCATAGCGATGCGCTGTTTTTTGCCTGGACTTCTTTGAATAATAAGACACCAGAGATTCAAATGGCGCGGGTTGCACTATGAGGTGGCAATGCCGAAATTATGAAATAACATAATTGCGAAATGCTGTTAGTGCCTCGACATTTGCCGGTACATCTTCTCCACTAGCTTGTAGGAATAGTCTTCTTTGAGTTTCTTCTTCAACTGCAGATTTTCCGGGATCACTTTGACGCGATAGATTTCATTGATACTTTCAATGTAAATGTCATAGTCAGCGAGGTTGACGGGCTCTGTGTGGGTAATGGTGTAAGTGTCCAGGGTGAACTCAGGGGCGGCATATGAGGTGATCTCAGAGGAAAGAAAAGGAACTTCTGATTTTGTACCTTTCTTGTAGAGTGAAAGTTTCGGGTAAGCCGGTAGCTCCTTCTTGTTGATTACTGAGAGTTTGTAAGAGTAATTGCCGTCTGCGACCTCAAAATTTGTTTGAATGAGGATCGCATCTTGTGCGTTAATTTGAGTGCTAAATGCCAAGGTCAGCATCAGCAAGAGTGACATGAGTGTGTTTTTCATAGTGCAGTAGTTGTTTTTCGCTACTTTAATATACTGAATTTTTCTCATTGATGTTCAAAAAATGTACCAAAACCGTCAAATGATCGTTACTAGATGTTGTTTTTTTACAAGTGGTATGTGCCAATGAACCATCCTCCTATACTTCGTAAGAATGGCGATGGAGTTGAGTGATCTGGTTACCAGCGAGGATCAATACCTTTTATGTAAAACCCATTTCATTGTTGCCGGCAGAAGGTGAAAGATTGATATCTTGAGCGAAAAGAAATTGTGTTTATGAAGTTATTGGTGAATACTAAAGGAATCTTACTATTGCTGCTCATACTCAGTGGCTGCGCAACACAGGAGGAAAAACCCAAAACGGTGATTGCTGCCTGGCAACCCTATGATGAATCTGCCATGATTGCTGCCAATGCAGACCACCCTTCTACAAGGATGCGGTTCAAGCATGTACAGTCGGTGGTATCTGATAAGAACGATCTCTGGAAGCAGGTGGGGGATCAGATTGCCGATTTTTCTGAGCAGGATTACAACAATCTACAATCAATGATCCTGGAGCAGGATATTCCTATGATCCAGTCGTTCATCAAAGAGGGTAAGCTCACTTATGAGCAGTTGACAAAATGGTATTTGTATCGGATTGTGAAGTTCGAAAATGATTCTACAAAGCATCTCAATGCGCTCATCAGTATCAACCCAAATGCCGTTGCGGACGCACAGAGGTGTGACAGGGCCAGGGCTGAGGGAGATCACCCCATTTTTGGGATGCCGATCCTGCTGAAAGACAACATTGGTTTTGAAGGACTGCCAACGACGGCTGGTGCTGTAGCGTTGACAAATAACAATGCACCGGATGCCTTCATCGTTGAACGCATTGAAGCGAAGGGCGGTATCATCCTGGGTAAGCTCAACCTCAGCGAATGGGCCAACTTCCTCTCTGATGGAAACCCCAACGGATGGAGCGTAGTGGGCGGCCAGACTTTGAACCCTTATGGAAGAGGGAAGTATGATACGGGTGGATCTAGTTCTGCCAGTGGCGTATCGATGGCTGCTAATTTTGGCGCAGCTGCTGTGGGAACGGAGACTGCAGGTTCTATTCTCTCGCCGGCAAGTTCCAACTCTACAGTGGGACTGAAGCCTACCATCGGCCTGCTGAGCAGAGGGGGCATTGTGCCTATTTCCAGTACGCTGGACACGCCCGGCCCCATTACCAGAAACGTCACGGATAATGCCATTCTACTGGATGCTATGACCGGAAGTGACCCGAAAGACTCTGCCACAGACGGTAAAACTGCGAGCGATACTTATATCAGTCAACTGCGATCGGGCAAGCTGGAAGGAACGCGCTTTGGTGTGAATAAACGCTACATAACCGATACTACTTATGCGCAGATTCCTTACACTAAAGCGGTGGCGGTTTTGAAAACTGCTGGTGGTGAAATGATGGAGTTTGAGGCTGCCGGTATGAACTATCAGGGGTTTGTAGAGCTGCTGAGTGCCGATATGAAAATAGATTTACCTGCCTATCTGAGTGAGTATGCTGATCCCGCGGTACCATTTAGATCGGTGGCCGATGTGGTGGAATATAACCTGGCAGATACGTTGGTACGCATACCCTATGGTCAGGCGCGATTTGATGGAATCGGTGAGACGGAGCTCACAGAAGAAGAGCTGGTAGCCTTGCGGGAGCAATTGCGTGTAGCGGGTGCTAATGTACTTGAGGATGCCATGAAGACTCAGGAACTGGACGTGATCTTGTCCATCAATAACTGGGATGCTGCCATTGCGGCTGTGGCCAAATATCCATGCCTCACCATCCCCATGGGCTATACGGAAGACGGTGCACCCATTGGCCTCACCATGATTGCCCGGCCAATGGAGGAGGAGAAACTACTACAATTGGGGTATGCTTTTGAGCAATTGACCAAGAGCCGTAAAATACCGGTTGACTATCGATAAATGTTTTTTCTGTTTGTGGGACACAAACAGGTTTAAAACAACGAAGTCTGTTGATTTACGGTAATGTTAGGCATTTTGAGATTCGCCTCCAGCTGCTCGTTGGCTTGTTTGATGAAATACTGGGAGAGTAGGGGAGATTCTTCTTCCAGGTTCTGATGGATGAAGAAAATGAAGGACTCCAGCCCCTGGTCTTTCCACGTTTTAAGCCGCGCTGCCCAGGCTGCCATTCTAGGGCGGTCGCTGGGGTGATTGGTTCCCACAAACCTGATCAGGGTATGTGGGTTGGTCAGGTGCATATGGACCAGGTCGCGTCTGCCGGCAGTATCGGTGATGACCGGGACGATGTTGTGGGTTTCAAATAAATGAAAAGTTTCCTGGTGAATGGATGGGTTTTGAAACCATTCAGCATGGCGCAGCTCAATGGCAAGTGGCATGTCTCCAGGCCAGTGTTTGATGAATGCTGCTAACCGACTAAAATTTTCCGGGCCAAAGTTGTCGTGCATTTGCATGAAGCAAGTGCCAAGTTTGTCTCCAAAATGCCACACTGATTCGCAGAACGTATCCACCGAATGGTGGAAGTCTTTGAGTCGCTTGACGTGGCTGATGTATTGATGAACTTTGGGAAAGAATTTGAAACCCTCAGCGGCACGTTCCTTCCACTTGATGATCTGCTCAGGTTTGAAGGTATTGTAAAAGGTGGCATTCAGCTCTATGGCATTGTATTGCGTAGAGTAGTGCGCCAGCTCATCTTTGACGCCCGCCGGAAAGAGCCCTGGCATGTCTTTTTTGGTCCATTTAGGATAACCCACGAAGGAAGAGAGCGGCTGCTGCCCTTTTTGCAGTGCCCTGCTGTTGTCGGGATGATCTTCTGGTAGGGTAAAGTCGATCAGGTCCGGGTTTGCTACTTTGCCAAATTTCATGAGTCTTGCAATTAGTGAGGTCTAAAATCTTTTGTATGTACGTTTAATTTCCAATTCCCCTGGCCATCATGGATGCCAGCAATGGAATGGTGAGCATCAACAGCACTTCCATTCTGATCAACCAGATAATCAGCGATGGGATGGTGACTTCATCGTCTGTGCCACCTTTTCTGTTTTTGACGAAATAGATGGTAGGGTAGAGCGAGGCGATGCCAATGACGCTGAATACGCCGATTTTCAGGTAGAAGATCCAGTTTTCTCCATAAAATTCTGCGGGCTTTCCTAACAGAAACCACATGCTGAAACCAGTGGCGAGGACCAGTATGGAGCTTACACCATACAACCCGTCAATTTTGGCCAGCCGTGCCACTTGCCATCTCGGGAGGGTGGGTTTAACCGTGAATGCCTCTATGCACAAGGAGCCAAAGACACCGAAGATGCCGATGAAGTGAAAGTATTTGACGAAGAGGTCAGGAGTCATATAGGTGATCTTTTTGATTCAGTGTTTTATCAATATTCAAAGCCGAAAATAGGGAAACTACCACAAAACAGCCCTATCCCAGGGGCAGGGAGTATGTTGGGAGAAAGAATTCCCTCAGGGATTAAGAACCAGCACCACGTGAAATTGTTGTGAGACCGTTTGTCATACCTTACCACAGATGATTTCTGAGTTCGGCAGGATTGCTTATTTTTGTATCATGAAGAGGACAATAGTAAGATTATCAATGATAGCATGCGTGGTTTGCTGCATGGCATGTGGCAGTTCCACAGACAAGCAAGCCCAGACGGCTGACAAGGTAGAGCAACCTGTTGCTCAGACTAATTACGAGAAATTTGGTGCTGAAATAAACGATGCGGGCGCAATGCCACTGGCACAGTTCGCCAGCGCATTCAGTAGCGACTCTGCCAATGTAAAACTTTCAGGTGTTGCCACGGCGGTTTGTAAGAAAAAAGGCTGTTGGATGAACATCGCCGTAGACGGTGACCAGACCATGAAGGTGACTTTCAAAGATTATGGCTTCTTCGTGCCTAAAGACATTGAAGGAAAGAGCGTAGTATTTGAAGGAGTTGCTACCAGACAAGTAACGGATGTAGCTACTTTAAAGCACTATGCAGAAGATGCAGGAAAATCACAGGAAGAAATAGACGCGATTACCGAGCCCAAAGAAGAACTGGTTTTCGAAGCAACAGGCGTACTCATCGCTTCTGATGACTAAGGCAGATTGACTACTGCAACAAAAGAATTGCAATCCGGCTTCTAATGATAGAGGCCGGATTTTTTCTTTTTGACGAAAATCAGGCGGAGGCTGTTACCTGTGACCGCTCCAAAACCTCCCAACAAGGCACCAACTACACCCGTGACAATGATGAGTACGATAGGTTCCAGATTCTGGAGTAATGGGGCAATCTGTTTCGACATGATCTGATTGGTTTCCGCATCGATCATCCAGGCATAACCCATCCACAATAAACCGGCCCCCAGAAAACCGCTGAGGAAACTTGGAAAGTTATTACCATGTAGGAAAAATGCGATTAAGAAAGCGACCACAGCGATGGACCACCATCCCAGCATGTTGGAGGCAAAAAAACCAAGTCCTGCGATCAATATGATTCTAAAGATTAACTTCATCTGCTTGTTGTCTATTCAGTTTACTTCTTGGGTTTGAATTGGGTGGTATGTAAGAGGAGTTCCTGAGGGAAATCATCTTTGCCGGTAAATACGACTTTTGTGTACTTACCATTGGCCCAGTCATCGATCATGTGACCGTAGCGTGGATTACCAACATTTCCGGTCTGACTGCCAGGGTAGTTGACCCATGCATTCACACCACCATCACCCAGTGAAACCACCATCCGGTAAGAAGGACCGTGATTGCCTCCGGCGGCATTGACAATGTTATGATTTCCACCAATTCTGACCTGATTGGTTGAAAACTGTGGGATTCCCAGCAAGTGACGCACGTTGGAGTCTTTGAACAAATACCATTTTGCCGATGATCCGTTGATGTTTTCCCAACTCAGCACCGAGTCTACCGCATAGGTAAAAGACTGCTGTACCAGGTCCTGCAGCGTTTCTTTTTTACTCGTTTCTTTGATGTCATAAAACTGTGAGGAGTCTACCCGCCTCATCAGGTCGAAAGTACGAAAGAGCGAAGGTGTATTCAAGGCCAATTCCTGGTCTCTGATCTCATCCCAGATCAGATACCTTACGCGGTCCTGCATGAGCTCGAAAACGGTAGGCTCTACCAGGTCAGGGTCATTGAAGAAGTCCCACGAACGCAGGGTGTTGTAGTAGTTAAGGTAACTACCGGTTACTGAAGTGCTATCCAGCATGTCCAGCATCAAGCCTAAATTCTCCGAAGCGATGTAATTGAAGTTATCGTTCTGTAGTTTCTGTATGTCTCTCACCGTGACATTCTCCATCTCCCTCAGCCGCTCGTTGATCCTTCTGCCGCGATAGTATTCCAGCCCTTCATTGTAGGAGTAGTAGGGATAAGAAGCATCTGCCCAATGCTGATTTGCCGAGCTAACAAAACCTCTCTCGGGATTCTTGACATGAAGGTTTTGCTCATGAGGAATGAAGCCCTGCCACTCGTGCTTACTGTTGGACCCATCCAGAACGAATTTACCCTGACCGTTCCACTTGATGGGGAACTTGCCATGTATCCAAAGCGCGATGTTTCCTTCAATATCTCCATAGCAATAGTTCTGCGGGGGACCGGTGAAGTAACTAAAGGCGGTGACAAAATCATCGTAGTTTTTCGCTCTGTTGGCGAGATACAGTGCTTTGTATTCTTGTGAAGGATCGTGTGCCTGCCATCTCATAGCAAAATCTTCTTTGCCGTTGCCGGCGAATGTCTTATCGTAAGTCACCGGCCCGTAATGCGTATAGATCACGGTGTCAATGAAGTCATCTGTCCCTTTTACTTTGATGACCTCCACTCTTTTGTCTGTTTTGAGCCATTTGTCATCGTACAAGTACTCATTTCTGCCGTCGTTTTTATAAGTGATGGCATACCAGTCTACCAGGTCTCTTGGCGCATTGGTATTCCCCCAGGCGATCTGATCGTTGAAGCCGATGACGATCCCGGGGATTCCGGGGATAGTGCTGCCCATGCTGTTGACTCCTGCACCGCTAAGGTGTGCCAGATACCAGATGGAAGGCAACGATAGTCCAAGGTCGGGCTCGTTGGAGAGGATGACGTCACTGTTTTTGGTCATGGAAGGCCCCACTACCACGTTGTTACTTCCATTGAAGGGGTTGGGTTTCGGGATGGTCTTGTTGACCAGGGCACTCACATAAGAAGTGTCCCTTACAAGCTCCAGTTCTTCGGCTGTCTTAACAGGAGTGAAGTCAAATGGCGTACCTACGGGAATGATGGGGTCAATGCCCTCTGGAAATTCGGGGAAAAGCTGATCGAAAGCCTCTTTGCCATACAGACTGAGGAAATTGGTGCTTTCCATGTCTACTTCCCGTCTCGACAGCATATTGGCCATCGACTTGAGCATCAGGCAACTTTTGAGAGGCGTCCATTTCTCTGGTGTGGTATTGAGTAATTTGTATTCTACACCGTAGTCCTTGTAACTCGCCTGCTCTATGTAGGCGTTGATGCCTTCGCTGTAGGCCTCCAACATCTGATAGGCTCTTGGGTCTTTTTTGGTTTCTTCCAGCAGTCGTTCTGCTGCAAACATCAAGCCTTTGCGCCGCTGTAGCCTGTCGTTTTCCAGAGTGCGCCCGCCCAGCGTTGCCGAGAGTGTGCCAGCCGTAGCCCGGGCCGAAAAATCTATTTGAAATAGCCTGTTGGCTGCTGTGATGTAGCCCTGCAGAAAATAAATATCGTGCTCATTACTGGCATAAATATGCGGGATGGAAAGCTCATCAAAGAGCACCGTGGCTTCATCCTGCAAGTAAGCAGAACGTACCTCTTCCGGGATGTTGATATCCTGAACTTCTCCGTTTTGCCAGAAGCCGGAGAAAGGGTTTAACAACTTTCCAACAGCCGGAATTCCTCCGATGTTGATATTTAAATAATAGACAAGGGCTCCTGTGAGTAATAAGAAAAAGAAGAAGCGTACGGACTTAAAGTTCATAAAAGAATGGATGCATTTTTGCACTGACATAGACAAACTACAATGTCAGTAACTACCTGTAATTTTGAAGATATGAAAATAGAATATTTTGCTGCATTATCATAATTTTCGCTGCTTTTCTTAGCTTTGGAGAAACAGGAGATAGCAAATTGTACAAGAAGTTTTTCAAATGGTTGATCGATCTGATTCTGGTGATGTCTATGATGCCCATATTGCTGTTGATTTTTGTGCTCATTGCTGTACCACAATTGCTGTTGTATCGCCAAATCTTCTTTGTTCAGAAGCGTCCCGGGCAAGGCGGTCGACACTTCTACCTGATCAAATTTCAGACGATGCGCTCCGGGGAAGGGACTGATCAGGAGCGCCTCACATCATTTGGTGAGTTACTCAGAAATACAGCAGTGGACGAACTGCCTCAGGTTTTCAATATCCTGAAAGGTGAAATGAGCTTCATTGGACCCAGGCCTTTGTTGGTAGAGTACATGTCCTTATATTCTCCATATCATCACAGAAGACACGATGTGAAACCGGGTATTACAGGACTTGCCCAGATTAACGGACTGAAAGTAAGTAGCTGGTCTGAGAAACTGGACCTGGATGTCAGCTATGTAGAAACCATCTCTCTGACAACAGATTGCTATATTGCCTGGAAAACGGTGTACTTATTAATTGCAGGTGCAGGCCAAAGTAAGGAACACCTGGATGAAAAATTTACAGGCTATGAGTGATCGCCCGCAAGATCGGATTTACCTGTCGGCACCATATCAATCCGGGAGCGAGGCAAAGCTCCTGCAAGAGGTGCTGGATAGCAACCACCTGGCGCCCGTCGGACCCCACCTTCGTCAGTTTGAGGAGTTGCTGGAAGATACTTTTCATTACTCAAACGTAGTAGCGCTTAACAGCGGGACGTCAGCATTACATTTAATCCTTCGCCATATTGGCATAGGTTCCGGTGATACCGTGCTGGTGAGTGACCTCACCTTTGTAGGAGGGGTAAACCCGATCCGCTACCTGGGAGCAGAGCCGGTATTCATCGACAGTGAGGCGCAGAGTTGGAACATGTGTCCGGCATTGCTGGAGCAGTACCTGTCGGCCAATCAGGACGGGCTTCCCAAAGCAGTCGTTTTGGTGCATATTTTTGGTATTCCGGCGCAGGTAAAGTTGATTAAGGGCATTTGTGACCGCTACGGGATCATCCTGATAGAAGACTGTGCTGAGGCACTTGGTACCCAGGTAGATGGTCAGGCCGTTGGGACCTTTGGTCAATACGCTTTGCTATCTTTCAATGGGAATAAGTTAATTACTACCACAGGGGGAGGGGCAGCTATTTTGCCCGATGGCGCTGCAGCTGAGAATATTCTGTACCTGGCCACGCAAGCCAAAGCCGCTGCAGACTATTACGATCACCATGAACTAGGCTACAACTACCGGATGAGTAATTTGCTGGCAGCGGTAGGGATTGCTCAGCTGCAGTCTTTCGATTTTCGCATTGAACGAAAGCGTGCCATCCATCACCAATACCTTGAGTTGTTGGGTGATTTGCCGCTCGCATTTCAGGAAGGAAATACCGGCAAGTCCTGCTTTTGGCTCACATGTGCCACGCTCACAACCGATCGTATCACCCCCGGTAGACTGTGCCAATTGCTGGATGAACAATACAACATAGAAGCCCGCCGCATCTGGAAGCCCATGCATTTACAGCCATTCTATCAGGGTTGTGAGTCAGTCCTCAACGGACAGTCCGATTATCTGTTTGAGAAAGGCATCTGCCTGCCGTCAGGTGTGGGAATGACAGACGATCAAATTCAATTTGTAGCTAACGCTGTTAAGAAGGTGTTGATGTAATACCGGAGTTGTTGATGAGTGATTTGTGATGAGTAATTACTGATGCTTCACTTCTATGTAATTACGTTTCATACATTACTAATTTTCAATACCGAAATACTGTAATGAGTTATGCAGTAATTTTTTGGTTCAATAGCTTTTTGCCTACTGGCAACTGCCTATTGCCTACTTTTTGTGATGAGTGATTATTGATGCTTCACTTCTATGTAATTACGTTTCATACATTACTAATTTTCAATACCGAAATACTGTAATGAGTTATGCAGTAATTTTTTGGTTCAATAGCTTTTTGCCTACTGGCAACTGCCTATTGCCTACTTTTTGTGATGAGTGATTATTGATGCTTCACTTCTATGTAATTACGTTTCATACATTACTAATTTTCAATACCGA
>ERZ1740068.852-NODE-852-length-11752-cov-8.101479_pt1 | contig 11752 bp, 4 predicted proteins | sample MGYA00581735_ERZ1740068 | MGnify/ENA primary metagenome ERZ1740068 (study PRJEB43018, sample SAMN04849740) | marine metagenome | isolation source: floating plastic debris | place: Pacific Ocean | collected 2008-08-30 | study: EMG produced TPA metagenomics assembly... | reverse complement strand
GCAGTAGGCAACCCCTGATAGCGGAAAATCAAATACACTAAACAAACTAATTTACCACCCGCTTCCGGGGTGAATGTGCAGTAGGCAATGTGTTACGACATTGCGACATTACGTAATTACGGTATTTCGTCATCACTCATCAATATCTACCACTTTCTGCGCTTCATGGCCATAATAGATAGGGAAATACATCAGCTCAGCTTTGGCAGGATTGAGCTGAAAGCTTCCTTCAAATCGTGAGATCAACTGTAGTTCAATTCGTTTTTGCCCGGCATTTAACCGATCAAAATACAGATAAGCCCGGTCATAGTCATATTCCACATGAGATGCACCAGCGAGTTTTACCGGCTTTTCCTGGAAACTGCATCCTGCCGGAATGGGGATGGTGACCATCACATAGTCGAGGGTTTCTTTGGGTTGGATGTCTACGTTAAGTGTTACCCGCTGACCCACCTTAAGATCAGTCGTATCTCCAAAATAGCTACGCAAACGGATCAATGAGTCGGCACGCAGTGGTTCCGGATTCCAGAATTCGCGGTAGGCGGTAAAAAACAACTGCCCTCCACCCTCATTTTTCAATTCAAAATCTCCTGCCGCCATGTTTCGCTCGTATGGAAAGTCTTTGATCTCCGCGGTCTCCCCGTCATGGGTCAATATCAGTACTGGCTCTTCATCACTGTATTGCTCCATGAAATAAGCCATCAGTTGTCCCAGGATGAGGCTGTTTTCATAGGTATTACGCCAGCCAAATGCTTTCCTGCGCCGCATCAGAAAGCTGACTAATTGCCGCTGTTTGTCTTGGTGCAGTTCATTCTCAGCCAGTATACTGAGTAGCAAAGCAGAGTTGACCACCACATTGTCATGAATGATGCGTCGCTCCGTCCCAATCCTGAGACCACCTAAGTAATCTGTTGTCGCCAAACTCAAAACGCTGTCCAGCACATGGGGAATCCCTTTTGGTACTGCCAGCGCAATCAGTCGCAGTTCCTGATGCAGGGTCAAAGAATCTGCACTTAGAGAATCAATAGTCACCCCATAGGCAATCTCCGTATTACCGAGCCAGTCCAGCATCTCCAGGGCCTCTATCTTTTGTGCCGTAGTACCTGTCTGCAGTATCCATTTCAGCCGGGACTGCATAGTATCCTTTATGGGCACTTCAAAACCCGCTTCCCTGGCCATCAGAAGCGCGCGCAGCACATGTCGTGAAATCCACCAGCTGGTTTTGCTATTTCCCCACCAGCCCCAGAGGCCTTCGCTATTCTGATGCTTCACCAGCTTTCGGATGATATTCTTAACTCTTGATTTATATTCAGGCACCTCCTGGCCCAATGCCTCAGAGACCTTTTGATAACCAAACCAGCCCAGCAATTTGGAAGCCATCTGTTCATTACAATTATGCGCATAGCCTGTCAGCGACCGGAAGTCATTGCGCAAAAGCTCAAGGGGATGGTGATAGGCCCTGAAGATGACAGAATCCGGCATAGAGAAGCGCGTAGTGCTGTCCCGAAACACCTCGCCGAAAATGCCTTCGCTCACCTCTACGCCCACTTTTTTGACAGGCACCGATCGCATCTCGCCGTCGATGACTTCTTTATAGCGAATCTTATAGATCGCTTTCAACGAATCGCCAGCCTCTGTTCGAACCTTCGTGGCAAACTTATCTGTGCGAAAAGAGCCCACCGGCTGTTCGGTCAATTCAACAGTCTCTCCTTGCACTTCCATCGTAGCGGCGACCTTCACAGAGTCTGCGGTATAATTGGTCGCAGTACCACGCAGGGTGATTTCATCGCCTTCCAACAGGAAATTGGGCACATAAAGCCTGGCACTCACAGGCTGAAAGGTCTTGATCTGACCGCTGGACTGTCCCGTTCTCTTCCGTGAAGCAGCTGCCAGAAAATGTAATTTCCAGTTGGTGAGGTCTTCCGGGAACTTCACCTTGAAATTCACCTCGCCTTGACGGTTCGTCACCAGTTTTGGTTGCCAGAAAGCATCATCGTGGAAATTTTTGCGAATGCTACCTCGCAATTCAGCCTCTTCACCTATCAGGCGCTTCTTGCGATTACCGGTTTTCGTTGAAATCAACACCACACCGTTAGCAGCCCTGCTTCCGTAGATCGCACTGGCTGCGCTGCCCTGCAGGTTGCTCAGATTCTCAATGTCATCACTGGTAAGTGAAGCCGGTAGTTGGTCATAGACTACCCCATCAATGACATAGATGGGATTTCCCTGGCCTGTACTGGACATACCCCGAATTGTGATGGACCTACCGCCAGACCCAGTGGAGTCATCGACAATTAATACCCCTGCTGCTCGACCTTGCAATGCATCACTGCTAACAGAAGCAATGGAACCGGTTAAATTTCTTTTTTTAGAGACTCCATAACCTGCAACAACTACTTCCTCCAAATTCATGAAGTCCTCTTCCAGGACTACATCTACATTGGTTCTGCCATCCAGGTGGACAGTGACAGACGTAAAACCAACGAAGGAAAACTCCAAAACCTCCCCCGGTACAGCATCTACTACATAGTTGCCATCAAAATCCGTAATGGTTCCCCTATTGGCTCCTTTCACAACCACACTAGCACCGAAAAGCCCCGATCCATCCTCGGAATATGTCACCCTCCCATAAACTGCATTTCCAACGCCAACTCTTTGGTCAACTGTAGGTGATCCTCCATTATTTCTAATAACTGATGTCTCTTTCAAGGATAGTTTTGGCTCATTGGCCAGCATTTCCTGATTAATTGACTCCATGGCCTGCCTGCAACCGGGCACCTGCTCACATGGCAACAATGGCAAGCTACCTACCTCAATATTGAGTGTACCGTCTTTGCCCAGCTGTAAGGAATCGAGACAGGACACCAATCCATCCTGATACCTGAAAATCAGCTGATAAAGACCTTCTTGTAATCCGTTGAACGCTCTGGTATAGCCTTTATGGATACCCAACACCTTTCTTTCCGCAGCATCCAGCAGTACGACGTGTTGAATGTCACTTTGCTTAAGAGTTGATTCCCGATCTATTAGTCGAATGCGACTGTCGCCCAACTTATAATGATGCCGGTTTGTACTAATCCCAACCTTTAGGTAGGCCTGATTTTTTAAATAGCGCATGAACCAGGCATCCGTTAATGCGTTTTCTTTAAACTTTACCTGGTCATTGATCGGTAAAGCAGCCTGAAGGATCGACAGGTTAGATTTCAATGGATCAGCGCGCATCTTGATCAGGTCTTCTCTGATGGAATAAAGATACCCCGGTTCCATTTGGAAGTTCTTTTGAAATCTCTCAGGCGCGAAGTAGTTGGCAAAACCAGGAGCAAACGGGCCAACCAGAAAAGTCTTTTCCCGTCTTGAGGTGTTCCTGATCAATTGTGATTTCAAACGTTGCCTCAGAATTACTTCCTCCTCCCGTTTCAGCTTTACTTTAAAAAGGTATTTTGAAAGTTCCTCTTTCTCTGAATCGGTGAGACGAAATGGCCTATCTAAAAACTGTATGTTGCTCCTTTTTGCCTCGTCCGAGAGGCTGATTACAGTCTTTTTTCCTGCTTCCAGGTAAATGCTATCCACCGTGATCAGTTTATCAATGACCCTCATCTTCAGATGATGCCAACCAGGGGTGGTACGTATGACGTAGCGCTTGAGGCTTTCCTCTGATTCATGATAGTAGACGGGGTATCCGTCCAGGTAAAGGATACCGGCCTGGTAAATGGCTCCGTCTTCCGTATAAAATGGACTGAGTTCGGCTTCCTGTTGACGGTTCAGGTCAAATTGCTGCTGATAATAACCATTTTCGGGATAGATCCATCGGTAATATTGCATGGTATCTAGTCCCAGTTCAGTCTTCACCTCTGACCATTGCAAAGGGTAGCTATTACTTAAATCCAACTCGTCATCAAGCGCATACTGGCTACGAGATTTTTGGCGTTTTGTCCCTTTGCCATAGTAAGGAAGGTCCGGAGCTCCAGGCCTCGTGAACTTTGCTGTATATCCATAAGCCGTAAGGTCCGCGGCTTTTACAGGCCTGCCTTTGACATCAGTCACCTTCAGGGTAATGGGAACTGACTGACCCGGTGTGATCACTTTCGGATGTTGGGCTTCTACATTGAGGTTCTTTTCATAAAAATCTGCGCGACACACTGTCCGCTCTGCTATACCCGCCCAGACATACTCTACATGCAAGTGATAGGTCGCCCGGTCATTTTTCTTCCGATCAAGGACCAGATATGAGTTATTAGTAGCAGAAGAACTGTTTCTCAAAAGTCTGTTCCTCTTGTAGAGTTTATAGGTCAGCGGGATCTTTCTGGGATTGCTGATCGCAAGCCGCACAGAGTCACCTTCATAGCGACAGGTACAAGATACCTTGCTGTTAAGATCATTAAATTCATCAAAATAATGCCATGACCTTGTCCCATTAACCTGAACTGAGTAGTCCACCGCATAAGGATTAACCTTCACTTTTGCTGGCAACGTTACCTCGGTGGTCAGAAAGACATCCTCGGCTGATTCAAAATCCAGCAAGGCTTTGGTTTCATACGGCTGCCCGGATTTAGTGGCGTGGATATAGATAGAATCTTCTAACAACTTAAAATGTACACGAACAGGATTGGTATTGTATTCCAGGTTTAAGGTTTTGTTGGATTGATAAGAGGCTGCATCAGTGAAGTCTACAGATACTTTAAAGTCCATAGGTACTCCTCTGAAGATAGAATCGGGAATTTCTACGGATTTCTCCCCTGAAAACCGGATGGTTTGTTGAAATATAGTATTGGGAATGAACAACTGCGTGGTATCGATGGTGGAGTAATCTCCCGGCGAAATGCTGATTTGGGCAGTGATGTCAGAGGCATCCAACCCATTTTCATCCTGGGCAGTTAAAAGAATAGTATTTTGCTCCCCTTTATGAAAACTATCATTAGGCGAAGAAACTGTAAACTGGGTTTCTTTGAGTTCATACTGTTCAAACCTTACTACATCCGAAAGGGCCCTTCCCGATCGGGGATGCTCAAGGTGAATCCAGAGATTTCTGTCAGATTTTATATCCAGGCTGTCCGGTATCACCAGTTCATGTGAGTAGCTTCCCTTTTTGTAAGGACTTATGTCAGCTAATTTGACCCGCTTGCCCTTGACCAAAACAGACAAATCCAGTTCCTTGTCAATAGGTTTACCCCTGGTTTTGGTTACATAGGCTTTGAGCTTGATGGTATCACCTTTTTTATACCGAGGCTTATTAAAGGCAATAAATCCCCGATAGTCTTTGACAGAGGGATCAAACCAATCAGCAACCTTGCCCACCCACCCGGTAGGGCCATATTTGATCGAATTCACCACAGCCCTGACCGGATACCAGAAGTAGCGGATGGGTCGATAATGGTGGATATGCGCAATATTGAACCTGCGATTTGACCATGGCTCTTCTATCCTAAAATATTCAGTAAACCCGTTCGCAGACACACTTAACAGTCCCTTCCGTTTACCACCCGTAGTACTATACTGCCTTTGCTTTGGCCGGTAGGGAATCGCATGTCCGTTCAGACTGACTTTTGCGTCTACAAGCTTCTGCCCGTCAATACCTGACAGCTCCAAACTCACGCCCGTATTACTTTGGTGAAGGAATGGCGTAAACCGATGGATAGCATAGTACTCGATCTCCAGTAAATTATGTCTGGCCGTAGCAAGCAAATAATGACCGGGCGCACCATCATAGGATCGATTGCTGGGAAAGGAGTCTACAGGCGTATGCAGCATGCTTTCACTGATGGCATCATCCCCCTTTTTCAGAATCTTTCTTATTTCCCGGTCTGTTGGCTGATATACATAAGTAAAATAGCTGCTCTTCTTGAGTCCTGGATTTTGCTGAGCATGCACAACAACCTGCGTTATGGGTATCAACATGATGATGAATAGCAGTTTTCGCATAGGTCTGTTTTTTACCGGGAGACAGGTGTCAGCACATTGCCCCTCAAAATTCAATGAAGTTTTACAGCTTCCTGTCCTATGTAAAGATATAATTGCAAGTCGTGAATGTATCAATTGGACACTGCGGAAATGACATTTTAAACTATTTCGTTGCCAATCTTCGCAGATGATGACTTTATTTCGTCTTTCCACCACTTGGGCCAAACAATTTTGATTAACATTGTGGTTTACGAGTTGTAAATTATGAATGCATTACGAGAAACCTTTGAAGAGTGGCTACTCAAATCGGAATGGTTGGAGATTGTCAGAAACCTCGATATCCAAAATCCACTGTGGCCATGGGGTGTAGGCGCGTTTGTCACACTCATTGTCATAGAGATTGTCGTAAGTCTCATCTATGATAAAGAAAACTATCAATGGCGCGATTTCGGCTCCAGTGTATCAATGGGTGCCGGAGCGGTAATACTGGCAACTTTTACCAAAATTGTTTCACTGGCTGCATTCTTCTTCGTTTATGACTTTTTCAACCCTGTAGCGGATGGTTTCAGTGCCAATATTCTTAATCCCATTGCGGATATAGCCAATAGAACCAACATCATCTTTGGTCATGGTCCTTTTGGTTTCGAATGGTACATGTTCCTGATCTGCCAGTTCTGGGATGACTTCAACTACTATTGGTACCATCGTCTCAGTCATGAAGTACGTGTATTGTGGGCGGCGCACATTGTCCATCACTCGTCAGACAATTACAATTTGGGTACAGCCGTCCGAAATGGTTGGGTGACCCTATTTTATAAGCCATTGTTCTGGTTGTGGTTACCGGCGATTGGATTTCATCCTGTCATGGTGGCTACCTGTCTGGCTATCCAGGCGATGTGGCAGTTTCAGCTGCACTCCAAATTCATCCCGCACCTCGGGTTTTTGGAGATATTCATGAATACGCACAAGCAACATCAGGCGCATCACTCTTCCAACGTAGAGTACCTGGATACGAACCACGGTGGTTACCTCAATATTTTTGACAGAATTTTTGGTACACACCAGGTATTAGATGAAGAAAACATCAAAACAGCCTACGGCGTATTACACCCACCCAATTCTTACAATCCGCTGGTCATTGTATCGCACGAATACAAAGATATTTGGAACGATGTCAAAAAAGCCAAGACCTTCAAAGAAGGCTTCATGTACGTTTTCGGCCCTCCGGGATGGAGCCCTGACGGATCTACGCTAACTGCTAGGCAGCTCAAAAAACAACTGAGAGCGAGCAAGCAGGAGCAGTCCAACAGGACCAGAAAAGCTGCCTGATCTTCTTAAGCGCATCTCTTACCCTATTTATTGTCAGAGATGCTTCCGCTACATCAAAACATTATTGACTGCGGCTATTTTTGGAGGCAGTTCTGTTTCGTCCAGCATCTGACGTAAGTCAATTTCGATGGTACGACAAAGCGAGTACATAGGGATGTCGTTGCCCATGCCTTCAAAAGGATTTTCGCTATAGTCACCTACCAGTTCCATCATGATGAAGACCCATCCGGCAATGGCCGTAAAAGGAATGGTCAACCAGACAAAGTGCTCCCCCATCTTGGCAAACTCTGCCATCATCCCCAGCGGCAACAGGAAAATAAAAAGTGCAATGAACACCATACTGGTGGAGGCATACTGCCTGGGCAATGGATAATTCTTGATGCGTTCACACTTGCCCTGATGGGTGTAAAACAAGTTGAGCAGCTTTTGCAATTCCATGTGACGGAAGTCATCAATCAGCCCTTTTTCTCTTAGTTGTTTCAAATCAGCAGCCTGCAAATCGATCAGCCGGGTAGCCTGGTTTTTGGCCTCTTCTATCTTTTGCAGATCTTCGGAAGAAAGTAAACCTCCAATGTTGGACTCATGGGTATCGTTTTTAAGCAGTCCCAAACCATATGTTTTGATACGCTTTCGCGCAAGCTTCCCTATGTGCATTCCGGCGTTGATATGTTCCCAGGAAGTTGGTTTGAGCAACTGTAGCCGGAGCGTGTACAACCAGGCGATGTGCCGGTACAACATCGACTTTCTGAGCTCCTGTAAGTCCGCATCCGATGCTGGGGCATCCGCAAAAATATTGGTCACAAAATGTTTGACTCCTATTCCCCAGGACCTGCTGTCATTGACAATGGCACCCCAGATTTTACGCGCTTCCCACATCCTGTCGTAAGAAGAGTTGTTCTTAAAGCCTACATAGAAGGCCACTGCCGTACCTACCAGTGATACCGGCAACCAGGGGATCGCAATCCAGGTCAGATTGAAGACTTCATATAAAATAACAGTGACGACCGCGTAAACCGTCAGGTAGCTGAGATGCCCACCTGAAAACCTCATGATAGCGCCAAGTGGAAAGTTACGTTTGATATACATGTATTAAAAAATTACCAGACATTATCACGTTTGATTCATTACAGATTGGTTTAGTGTTGAATGATCAGTTTTCAACAAGCACTCCATTTTACCCCATATAAAAACAATCGTGATCGTATTTATTGATCAAGATAGGGATTCGGGGTTGATTTTCAACACTCCTACCAACCATTTATGGAGAATAGACACCATCGATAGCCCATTACGAAGCAATACTCAAAGCACAATTAATGGAGATTATTCATATCTTTAACCCGAATTGTACAATTCCCGACGAATGCTAACCTGGTCAAACCTCGTGATCGGAAATTCCTTTCGGACGACAAGAGCAGGTCATACTTTGTCAACTCGGGCATTGTGATCGATATAATCGCTACTGACATGATTAGAATTTTTTTCCTTGCTGTCATCATCACCTTTTCGCTGGCCAACGCTGCGTGGGCCCAGGAGACCAAGAAGGCGAAGACCGACACCACAGATACCTTCTCCGATTACAGTGAATATTCCTGGCTATGGGATGATCCCAAGGCAAAAGCCAAAGCAGAGAAGAAGCGTCTGAAAGAAGCTAAGAAAAAGCAAAAACTCCTTGATAAACAAAAAAAACAGGGTAAATCAGGTAAAGTCAACCCGACGGACTCGCTGAAAATCAGTCCGGCAGACTCGCTGAAAACAAAAGTACCTGTCGCGGACTCACTAAAGACCAGCGCTACGGCAGCAGAGGCACTGCAGCAGCTCAATGAAATTCCCACAGATACCATCCCCGATCCTCAACCGGACCCCGACCCGGAGCCAACAGACCCTGACCCAGATCCCGAGCCGGAGGACCCGGCGCCTAAACCACAGCCAGAACCTCTTGATACACTCAAGGCGCCTGAGGTAGTCCTTGACTCTGCCAATATTGCGGAGGAACCTCCCGCTGAGGTGAAAGAGAAAAAGGAACGCAAAGACAACGACGACGGCAAAAACATTCAGGACTTCCGTGCAGGGCTTGCAGGGGTACAAACGGCCAGTACGCTGAGAGGCGGATTTAGTTATACCAACATTGGAGGTCAGAATTTTGTAGGGCTTACACTCAACCCGGAACTCAACCTGGGCAAGGTGGGAGTTGGCCTCAACATCCCCATTCTCTACGGCCTTGATGACCAGTCGCTTCGGACCGATATCTTTGAAGATGGTATTGGTGTGGGCAGGCTGATCACTTATGTACGCTATGGCACGCAAAAGAAAGATCCTGTCTACGTAAGACTGGGAGAGCTCAACAATACCATGATCGGCTTTGGCGGATTGGTCAATAACTATTCTAACAGCATCAGCTATGAGAAGCGCAAAGTAGGGCTTCATTTCGACTTCAATGTCAAAGGACTGGCCGGCCTGGAGGGGATGTACAGTGATTTCGATGCGTCTTCTCTCAACCTGTTGGTCTTGAGACCTTATGTGAGACCACTGGCAAAGTCCGGCATTCCCATCGCCAGAACTTTTGAGCTCGGGGCTACCTTCATTCGCGACAAAGACCAAACCAAACGCGCCACAAGCGACAGCACGTTTGTCAAAAACACCTTTACTGAACCAGGAATCGGCGCTTTCGGGATTGATGCGGGAGTGACCTTGTTGCGCATTCCTTTCATCCAGATAGACCTGTTTGCCAACTACGGTCGCCTCAATGTGGAGTCGCCTGTATTGACCGACTCGTTGACCAGTATTTTCAATACCACAGGAGAGCCCAGCCAACTCAGCGATGGTTTTGCCAACGGCTCAGGGTTTAGTTTCGGTTTCAACTTCAGGATGCATTTTATCCTGGATGTCTTCAGCACCGATGTGCGCATAGAGCGGCTCAGCTATACCGAACATTATCTCCCTCAGTTTTTTGATACGTCTTATGAAATCAACAAAGACGGAAAAATTCTTTCTCTGGCCAATGCCGGTAAACAGAGTGGTATTTATGGCAGTCTCACGGGACACGTGCTGGAAAAAGTGCGGCTGGGTGGTAGCCTGCTCATTCCCGATGACGTATCGGAAGAGTCTCCTGCCCTGGTACAGGTCAATGCAGATGTAGAGCGACTGGCAGATAAGATTTCTCTCCATGGAAGCTACTTCAAAGGAGGCCTCAGTAACCTCTCTGATGCCTTCAAGCTGGATGAAAGGTCCATTGCCAAACTGAGATTCGTCTATCACCTCAACAAGTACCTGGCCGCCGGCCTGGATTATTATTGGGCCTTTGCCAGAACTGAGGACGGTTCTTTCAAATCGACACGCTTTATCTCGCCGTACTTTGGGCTGAATATTGAGTTCTAGGAGATGTTACCAGACCCTATGAAGTTTCATTGATTGCGAGAAGAATTTGACTGTAGATAGCGATCTCAGTAAAGTCTATGAGTAATTATTGATTCATAATGATGCCTGATGGTACTATAGGATCTAGTTTGGAGCTTACACTGGCGCCAGTATCCGCCGCGTCGCGCAGACTGGTGTCTATTGAGAACAGGAGCGTGTCGCTCGAGCGGGGAAAGCACTAATAATCAACTATTTAAAAAGAGTTAAATGGAAATATGTAGTAGGCTGCACACTTATCTGATATCGAAACCATAACAGCGTACAGCCTTACCATTTATTTCTTGTTCTTTAGTGATTGGTTCTCTTCTTTCAACCTGGCATTATCCTGTTCCAGCTGGTCCACCCGCTTGTTCAGATCGATCATGTACAACGTAAGCTCTTCGATCTTTTGTAGCAGCTTGGCATCCATTTCTCCCAGATTGATTCCTTCCTTCATTACCTCCTCTTCTGATGGGATGGCTGGAAGGTGCTTATTCTCCGCAATAAAGCGCTCTACATCTGTCAGGGATGGCAAAGCATAGTCTTTCTGAAAGACGAAGTCCGACCAGCCGCTTGCTTGTACCTTCACCTCTCTGGCCCCAACTGACCCTTCTACGCGCAATTTGTGATTTCCTGAAAAGTCACCAGTGCCAATTCCTACTTTCCCCTGCGGATTGATCATCAATGCACCTGGCACCGTCACAGAAGTCTGGCCAGTAGTATACGATTGTGTGGAAACTCCCAGCCTGAACAATCCATTCAGCGGATCCAGGCGGATTTCGGCAACGTAACCTGACAGCAGTGAAGTCCCCGATCCTCCGGCTGCATAGCCAAAACCCAGTACCTTGTGGCCACCACTGTGGAAAGAATAGGCACCGGCTATCTCAAAAATATTTTTAGGGCTGGACGTACCAATACCGACTCGCCCATTGTCCAAAACAGAGAAATACCTGTTATAGGACCCATTGTTCCAAAAGATGGAAAGGGGATTGTTGGGTTCGTAGGACCGGGGCCCGCTGATGTGCCAGAATCCAACGGAGTTTTTTAGGTTAAAACTAGGGGACGCAGTACCTGATTGTTCTGCGGTATAACCTGTGGGGTTCTGTGCCTGCGCAATCAAAGTGCATAG
>ERZ1740068.850-NODE-850-length-11806-cov-6.254617_pt1 | contig 11806 bp, 12 predicted proteins | sample MGYA00581735_ERZ1740068 | MGnify/ENA primary metagenome ERZ1740068 (study PRJEB43018, sample SAMN04849740) | marine metagenome | isolation source: floating plastic debris | place: Pacific Ocean | collected 2008-08-30 | study: EMG produced TPA metagenomics assembly... | reverse complement strand
CCCGATCCATCGGTATTCATGCCTTGCGTCACTCTTTAGCTACTCATCTTTTGCAAGCGGGGATGCAACTGGAAGACATCGCACAAATTCTTGGGCATACTTGTTTAGACTCTACGCAGATTTATACCCACCTGGCGCAAGCCTTGCCCCAACAATCCACTCCTACCGTTTCACTTCAAAATAACACTTATGACTCCTACTGATGCCCACGAACTCACTCCATACCTACAATCATTGGATATGAGTCCAAGTTACATTGATACCTGTGTACGAATTGTTAAGCGTTTTGAAAGGTGGATGAACGAAGAAAGCCTTTGTGAAGGTCAACTTCGTTATGCTGATTTTATGGCTTTTATGGAGTTTCGCCAACGGGGCGGTGTTACTCAGCGAACCATCCAAGCTGAGCTTAGTAGCCTGAAACACTACTGCAACTACCTTGTTGAAGCTGGCGTACTTACTGCCAACCCAATTCTAAAACTGAACATTCGAGGGGTAAAACGCGGTTCGCTCTATGATATTCTTGAACCTGAAGAACTTACAGCCATCTATCACGGTTACCAGCCAGAAATATCCGGACCGTCCACCCTCCCACTTTTTGGCAACCAACAAGTGGATACTTCTATTCACACCTTTCATCGAAACCGGTGCTTGTTGGGACTGTTCATTTTTCAGGGTGCTACCACAGGAGAGATTACTTTACTCACTCCCGACCATCTGAATTTAAGTCGCAACATTATCCACATTCCCAAAACGCTTAAAACCAATGCCCGAACGCTGAGTCTCGACCCTAAGCAGGCAATTCATTTGGACAAGTACATGATGCAGAGCAGGGAAACCATGCTTGATACGCTGGGCATTGACTCCGATCAACTATTCTTTAGTTGGTACGGTAGTTCAAGGCTTCATTTTGTATTGGAGCTTATCATGAAAGAGCTTCGCAAGACCAATCCGCAGATCAGCTACCGGAGAATTCGGGCGAGTGTGATCACCAATTGGATCAAGCATTACAACCTGCGTCAGGTTCAGCTCATGGCAGGGCATCGCTACCTTTCTTCTACCGAGAAATACAAACGGAATGATTGGAAGGGAATGAAGCGGTTAATTGATGTATATCATCCTTTGGGGTGAGGATTGACCAAGTAAACGAATAAAAGCAAATAAGCGTTATCTTTGTTAAAAGCCTTTGTATTATGAGTGTTGAAGAAAAAATTGCCGAGTTGAATCGCTTTCTGAAGCAACAAAAAGATCCACGTTTCTTAAATATGGTGATGGCCATGAAGGAAGCTTTTGATGATGATGGAACCGAAAGAATTAGCATTGAACAATACAACGCTGAATTGGATGCTGCTGAAGAAGAATACAGCAATGGAGAATTCATCACACAGGAGGAATTGGAAAAAAAAGCAAATCAGTGGTAGATAACGCCAAAAAGAAAGTTCTCTGGACAAAGAATGCAGAGAACTCATTAGAAAACATTTACAAAGAAATCCAAGCCAATTCTCCTCAAAACGCAGCCTTAGTTAAACGAACAATCTTAGAGAAGACCCAAAAATTAAGCTTATTCCCTAATCAATACCCAACCGACAGATTTAGGAAAAATAATTCAGGCTCAATAAGAGCCTTTGAAACTCACAGCCATCGAATTGTTTACCGAGTTGATGAAAAGGCAGTTGTGATTTTAAGAGTTCGGTACGCAGGAAAAGAGCCTGAGTTTATCTAAATATCCTTAACTTCTTTGGCAAATTACAGCAATCCCCCCATTGCTGTAACTTCTTTTATTGGAAAAAACCAATTTACTTAACATATCGGGGGATGCCCAAATCAGTAAAAAGCGACACAATTAGATTATTAGAGAGTAGTGTAGAAGCATTGGGCTTAGCACAAACAGGAATCTGCACATTTAGAAAGGATCAGCCAAAAATTAAAAGCGTTAGATACTCAGCAGAAATTGGCCTAATTGGTGCATCTGTAGAGTTATCAATGAGTGCAATATTATTTGAGGCACTTGGAAAAAAAGCCCTCTTTAGAGGAGAAAAATACAAAACTGCTTCTGAGGTTCTTAGTGATTTTCGAAAACTATTGAATCAATCATCTCCTAACATTAAGTTTTTAGTTAAAAATATAGATAAGCCAGAAGAACATATTAAGAAGTTAATTTCACTAACAGATAGGTTTAAGGTTATCATAATTGGTAGGGCTAATGGGCTCCACTTTGGACAAGGACTTTCGTATGAAGTTACTACATCACTATTTCAAGACGCTTCATCTTTTCTAAAAAAGCTAAGCAAGTCAAAAAACCTACAGCCATACCTTCCAACAATCCCTGAATTGGTTGGGATCAAATTAGACAAGACAGTAGTAGTGAGTGAGCTTTACAATAGATTCAACAACTCTACTGATAAAAATGAACAAACAAGGTTACTATCATCCTTATTTTTGATTTTGCCGGAAGTACCTAACCATCTCCCAAGTTGGTTTGAAAGATTCAGCTCTGTAAATATTGCCCCTAAAAAAAGTGATATAGTCTACCTCATTGATGCCTTAGAGAAGGCAAACCCTGTTTCTCTGAAAAGAGTAAAAGATGGCTCAGGTATTATTAATGTCAACATTAGCAAAGACCCAAACGCCTTACCAATAGCTCCACACTATTTGAGAGCTTCTTTCACTCAATTTAAAGATCAGGTGCTATCAGATATCGGTAGTGCAAATGGAAGATTTACTGAAAATCATTTGGATCTCCCCCCAACTGAGACCGTGTATAAATTGTTTTCAATTTTTCCAAATCAGGTAAGTGTTCTCTTCGGCAAAGAAGACTTAACTGCACATGAAGCTTGGCCATTTATTTTAAAAGCAATTCGAGTTCCCTCAAATAATACTACTGGCCCTCTATGGTTTTTAATAAGGAAAACAAATGACTTAGGCCAGCTGATTTCAATTTTAAAGAAAGCATCCACGCTTGGAAACCAAACATTAATAAACAACACTGACAGTATTATTTCCGGAATTGACGCTATTTTAAATGACAAAACTATCGACACCTCCATAAATTACTATGCAACAATAAATTCTGATATAGAGCTCTTATCATCAAACCTTGACAAATTACGTTCTTTTCCCAATGGTAAAATAAAGCATCTTCTTCCTGAAGAATACGCTCCATTTCTTCAAAGCTTATTCAAACAGGAGTCTGACCAATTAGAGTTAATAAGAAAAATATTGGATGATAAAGAACTCTCCTTAGAAACCAGAAAGTATTGGCTTTTCAAACTAACCTCCATTCTACCATGGAATGAAGATATTGAACTTCTTTCTGAAACGATGATTCAAATATTAAACCAAAAAGAGTTAGCTAGCTGCCACACTTGGGTTCGAAAGATGTTCAGAGTTATCGATTTTAACAATTATGGACCAAAAGTTGTATAGATTCTATAAAACCCCTTCAAAAATAGATAGAAAAAAGAGGAGAATAGTGGCTACATAGCTCAAGAAATCAACAAAGATTTAACAGAAAGCCTCATAAAGAAGTGGGTAATGGACAAATCAGAATCATTTATCTAACATAACTATCTCCTGCTTCCTCTTTAAAAGAATAGAAAACCTTTCAACTAATAAAGACGCCTCATCTTCAACGATGAAGTCATAAGAGCTCATGTCACGCAATTTTATTATTCTATTTTCTTGTGAATCTTTAAAACAAATGTCATACTGCGCCCTTAAAGAAGCGGCTATTTCAAAAGTAAACCGCCCAGAATCTGTTCCACCTACCTGAATAGATATTTCTGCAGAGTCAATACTTTCATCAATTGCATTTATTGCCAAATCTTCTCCATCTATACTTTTACTCCAAATCCCATATCTATCTTTTTCTTTTCCCAAAAATGGGAACAGTTTAGATGCATCATACATATCATCTTTAAAACCTGTCGCTCCTTCCCATAAATAAATTGCAGTTTCATCAACTTTTACTCCTGCAGAAGAATGAAGGGATATATTCACAACAGCTCTATCTAAGGAAATAACCTCATCCAGGTCCAAAGGAGTTATTTTGCTATCCTCAGAGGATTTAAGTATTGGATTACTATCGGTCGCCCTCACCCAAAAACCTTGACCAGACTCAATAAATCTGCTTCCACTAAGAGTCCCAACTCCATTTATAAATACAGAATATACTTGTAAATCTGGATCTAATGTATAGATTGCTAAACTAATATTTTCTTTTACCCAACCTGGATCAGCAAGCCAATCAACAGTACACGGGTACGGATTACCAAGAAGATTCCATCCACTCTCCGACGCAGGAGAATTTTCATCATCATAAGAAACAGAGAACAAATTTGCCCCTACATTCGGATCGCCATGAGCATCAATGGTCCAGCCAGAATCCTTATCATCAAATGGTTGGGAGCCCGTCCAAACAAAATATCCTTTGCCTACTTCTAAAGAATCTGGCGTGTGATGGCTTTCAGAAGCAAAAGAAGGCAATTCATTTTCACTTACAGGGTCATATGTAAAGATAGAACCCATTCCATAATTTGGAAAATCACTACCAGGAAAACCGCTTGTTATTATATCCGTATCCCAATCAGCAATGCTAGAGTTATTTATGGGACTTGCTAATAAACTCCATCTTGAATTCCCTGAAATATATTTTTCAACCTCTATTCTTCCCACAATATTACTTCCTGTGGCAATAGGCCCAATACAACCAGTCCCTTCACTATTTGACTTCAAAACTAAATTACCATTTGAATAAAACTGACCATCTAAAAGGTCGAGTGTACCAAGAATATTAAGTTTACTTAAAGCATAGAATGAAGAATTCTTTTTCTGCACTATAAAATTATACAAGGAGACATCATTCTTGGAGAATAGTTGGCTTTCTATACTACCAGCTGCAATAATCTTTGATTTTTTGGAAGATTTAAGACTACCAGCAATATAAAAATTCTCGAAAAATGTTAGGACTCCTGAATCCTCGATAAGTAAGGAAGCAGAATCTCCAAGAAAGATTGACCCTAAAAAAGCACTGTCATTTAACTTTATGTCGCCAGACTCAATTACAACAAAGTCAGATTCCTTTGGCACACCTTTGGACCAGTTTTTTGCATCAGACCAAGCATAGCTATAGCCTCCAATCCATTCATTCATCACAACTTCATCAACCGTGAAGGTGAAATTTTCAAATTCTGAAAATCTCTTTGAATGAGGACTGACAAACCTTTCAAATGACAGAGCGTTTCCTTTAACATAATCAATATCATTATTGAAATATCCTTCATCAAAAGGAAAGGGAAATGGAATAGAAGCAGGCGAAGGTATTTGATATATGAACCCGGAAAGATGAAAACCATCAGCTTCCCCGATTATCTCAGGTGAATCTATAGAAAACTTATATTTCTCGGAGTAACCTTTGCAGCTATCTATACTTTCTATTTCTTTAATTTGATCCAACTGATTCATAATTTCACTATTCTCCTCCCTCAGTTTTTGAATTTCCTTTTGATTTTCAATGAGCATTTCCTCCTGACGAGCATTCTTCCTCTCTATTTCCTTATTTTCATTTATACAATTCTTGCTTCTTTCCTCCAACGCTTTTTCAAGTTGTTGATGATGATTATTTGATACAGTCCAAAATAATGGGATTAATGCAATAAGCACTACTTCCAAAGCAGTAAGCTGAAATCTTCGAAAAGAAGAATTTCGCTGAGAGCCATTTGAATTCTTTTGGCTCTTTGATTTCTCTTGTTTACGCTTATTTTTCTTATGTTTAGACATTCAAGAAGGACTGCACTTTTACTGTAGATAGCTAAAAATTCAACACCATCCAATCCCAAACCACACGACAATTGGATTCCTATACTCCCTCTCGCTTTGATGGAGAATTCAAATGATATTCAAACGCCCCAACCTCTCCAGAAATTAAACATTTGCTATTTTCTATGAAGTAACTCAGCAAATTCATCTCCCATAAACAGTAGGCTAAAAATCTCTATAGATAAGCAGAAAAGGGAGGGAATAAGATTCGTACCTTGGCAGCCTGAAAGATTGGCTGTTTACGGATACATAAGGAAGAATCAAACCTACGGGTAGTACACTGGAAAGGGCAACAATCTAACTGTCTTCCTTTCGGCTCTCTTATGCCAGGGCGGTTTGGTGGAGATAACTCACGGTACGGCTTCCAAGACCAGGAAACCGATAAGGAAATCTGGGGAGGTTCCAGCTTCTTTAAATATCGAATGAACGATCCGAGAATCGGGAGATTCTTTGCAATTGATCCACTATCGCCCGAATATCCTCATAACTCGCCTTATGCGTTTAGTGAAAATCGTGTGACTGATATGATTGAACTTGAAGGATTAGAGGCTGTTCATCCTGACGCGGCCAAAAACACCAATGATGTACAAATTAAAGTAGTTGACAGTAAAACTATTAATGAAAACTATTATGCAGAAGAGAATTATGTGAGTACATACACAGAGAATTTAATCTCTCATGAATTTGATGGTAAGACAACAGAGGTGACATATAATCAAATTACTGGCTTTAGAGCTCCTAAAACGAAGTATGACTTTGCTATTAAAGGCTCAATTATGATTGGAGCGTATGACTTAAAGGTTGCAGGCGAATACAGTATGCATGTTAGGAACGTAGTTGCCCCCCCAGTGGCAACGATGGTTGCAGGATAATATGGAATTAGATGAAAACCAAGCTTTCAATTATTCTAAGGTATTCCGACACATAGCATGGCAAGGAAGATTAGCTGCGCAATTTGGAGAAGAATTTGCTAATGATTTAGGTCAATTCTATGAAAATTTAAGTCCGAATACACAAGGCGATGGTAATATATCATTTCGTGATCTTATGAATAATGAATATGGTCGTCAGTTCGGTTTGAATTATGCAAATGAAAACCCCAATTTTTGGGAGACAGACGAAGGAATGGAAAAGTTTTATGAAGCAGTAAGGCAATACGTCATTAATAGTTTCCCAGAACTAAAAGACCAACAATCAACAACAGAAGATGAATAAAATCAGATTTTCAGGATTAAATACAATATTATTTATTCTGTTTTTTTCTTCCTGTTATAATTCTCCAAACCCTACAAAGGTTGTAGATAACTTTTACAAAACAGTAGCAAAAAAGAATTATTTCTACGTAGGGATGTCTGGAGATGACATGGATAAAAAAGTATTGATTTGTGATGCAATATGCGATTGGTATCGCACTTCTCTTTGGCATTGTTCCTCCAACGATTTTGGAAAAGATACGATTGAAATAAACGAACAACTATTTATCGTAAGTGGTTCCATTATGACAAAGTCGAACAAAATTACTCTCGATGGAAACGAAACGGCTGTTTACGTAAGTTATATCTTTCAACCATTAACTGAAGGAGATTTTGAAAGTATGAATCAAACTATTATTGAGTCATTCACTAAATTTCATGATGATTGGGATTTGGTAGAAACAGGTAAAGCACTTAGTGATAGAGAAGCATTAATTAGGTTTTCAGATTCAGATAACGGTTACTTTTTGGTTATAAAGCATAACAAAGAAAATGGCTCAACCCAAGTTGCGATGTACACTGATTACATGGGTCCGATTTTTTCAGAATGTGGCGCTACTTCTTCTTTTTTACATTGACTTTCGCGATTTTTTAAACCAGGAAATCTGAATAAGAAAAGTCGCTAAAGTAGGAAGTGCTGTACGACACCAGAAAACACTGAAAAAAGTCCCGAGCACAACACCAGAAAACTCTGGAAAACCATTCCTATATAAGTTAGCTTTCGGTCATGAATATCTTTTAGAAACCAAAGCTGGTATATATTTTTGTATCATGTTAGGATCAGAGCTCAGTGAAGAGATGCAATTGGCCATCGAGTTATGGCAAGAAAGTGGTTTAAGTCAGACTACTTGGTGTCGCAGGTTTCCCGGTTGCGTTTCAGGCGTTGGATGGCCAAGTCTCGAAAGTCATCTGGATCGTCCCAATCGGGTACCGACACTTCCTTCGTATCGGTTCAGGTTATCCCCGAATCCGAGTTTTGGGTCAATTGTTTCTGATGTATGTTACCAAGTCCATTACCCCAGTGGGGCCAACGGATTCGACCCTTTTTTGCCTCCAAGACTAAAAATTAATGGATAGAATAATTCTATTGTCAAATTCAACTCACAGTATCACAAAGTATATAGTCAGCGATGAATATATACGCAGATGCAACGATTTAAACAAAGTTACACCCTTATCTATATCCGAGTATTTAGAAAGTGGAGCAAAAGTAAGACTAACTCTTATGTCGTCCGAGAGTATTTTTGATGACCAACTTGTTCCGGTTTGTAGCAATGTACAATCTGATGGTAAATGGGCTTGGTCAAGTGATCTTATTCACTATACAAAACATCATTACTTCCAGTGGCCAGAAGGTTTCTACAAACATGTAAAGGGAATGAATTACATGGCACCAAAAATTAGCTCAGATCAAAGTGCTCAAATACATGATTTATTTCACTACGCACTTCATTTTTCAGAGGATAAAAAAAAGATTGAAATCGAAGAAATATTTCTATAATTAGTTGTTTGGTACAAATTTTTAGAAAACACTGGAACAACCAATTCAATACAAGAGGATAATTGTAGATGAAAACCTCAATTCGAGCGGTAGCCAAACTTCCAAAAAAGCACCGAAGACTACACCAAACAATTCTGTAAAATCACTCTTATATAAAGGGACTAAGATTATTCAATTGGCTTTATGACCGCGGCACATCCCCAGAAAACACTGAAAAAATGAGTCCCAAATAAGGGAATGCAAGCTCAGAACAAGAACCAAGTAGGTTTTAGGGTTTTCAGAAAATAAAAGTTTGTAAGACGAACTGGTTAAGTAAACTACTTAAATGGATATCTCGCCAAAAAATAGATTCAGAGCTTTGGTTTTCGAATTACCCTTTACAAACTTTACATAGATGGCTTTGGTTGGCCTCTTTCCTTACTTTTCTGGCCTTTTGAGCCAAACGATCGAGTAATAGAGTGTTCACCCCCTGTCCAGCATAAGCTTCGGCTGGAGTTAAACCTCGCAACTGATGATGTGGTCGAACTTCGTTGAAATCATGGACCACCTCAGGCAAACGATTTTTAAGCTCAACTCCATGTTTGAGTTTGGCTGGGAAGAGATAGTGGTACTTGACAATCTTGTTGGTGGCCTCCACCATGCTGTTGGAGAAGGCAAGGTCTTCCAAGGCTATTTTTCGGTTCATATGCACCTTTTCCTCCTCTAAAAAAGTATCCACGGTCCGGTTGATATTTTCCGGCCCACCATCTGTAATTAAATCAATGGGCTGGTCGTGACCAGATTGACCGACCACCTTTTCCCACGCCTCTCGCAAAGTAGCTACCCGATCCACAGCCGACACCCGGTCCGAGATGCGATAGGATAAAATCTTTCTGGAATAGTTGTCCACTACCAAATACAAGTAATGGCGCATACCGTCCAAAGTTTTGCAGATCGTGATGTCGGCATGCCAATACTGATTGGGCCGCTTGGCCCGAAGACCTGGCTTGGACCTGGACTTTTTGAATCGAGGCCGTTGCAGACCGACAACCGCCTGCGACACGTCAACGATGCCGGTGGCATAGACCCTACCTGGGACGACCTCGAAGATCAGGGTTCCTACACTGCTACCGATCCCTCTTCTTGGAACTACGCTTACGATGCTTCCGGCAACCTCATTAAAGACAAAGCCGAAGAGATCGAGCAGATCCTTTGGACCATCACCGGAAAGGTCAGTCAAGTGATCCGGACCGCTACCAGCACCAAACCCGACCTGGAGTTTATCTATGATCCTATGGGCAACCGTATTGGTAAAACCGTTAAAGGAAAAGATGCTGCTGGGAACCTGCTTACCCCTGATACTTGGAAGCATACCTGGTACCTGCGCGATGCACAAGGCAACCACCTTTCTACCTACGCTACTACTGGAGACTTGCCTACTGAAGTCTTGCTCGAAGATCAACTCATCTATGGATCGAAAAGACGTAAGCGTTCGGTAACGAGCATCTTTTGGAGGTCAAAGCAGGTATCTACTTTTGTATCATATCAAGATCAGAGCTCAGTGAAGAGATGCAATTGGCCCATCGAGTTATGACAAGAAAGTGGTTTAAGTCAGACTGCATGGTGTCGGCAGGAAGGGGTTTCCAGGTCGCGTTTCAGGCGTTGGTTGGCCAAGTCCCGCAAGTCATCTGGATCGCCCCAATCGGTTACGGACCCTTCCTTCGTATTGGTTCAGGTTACCCCCGAATCCGAGTCAATTGTTTCTGATGTGCGTTACCAAGGCCATTACCCCAATGGAGTGTACGTGATTGTAGTGGGCCCGCTGACCACCTCCCAATTACAAAGCCTGGTACAGACTGGTTTAAAAAGTTGATTCGCCTTGTATTCTCTTATTGAACCAACCGTCCAATAAAACATTGACAAAATCGTATCTTTGATATAGTAAATTGTTATGTAAATGGACCTACAGGCTGATATAAATTGGATTAAAAATCAACTTGATTCTGTCACAGACCCGGACCTAATCAAGGCTTTTAAGAGTCTGCTCAACTATCGGAATAAAAAATCACAATCGGGAACACCTGATTGGTGGGAAGAGTTAAGTGCGGAAGAAAAAGCCGACATTGAAGAAGGGATTCAAGAAGCTGACCGAGGCGAGTTAATTAGTGCAGAAGAAGTTTACTCCAAAATCAGGGCAAAACTCGAAGGATAGTTGGCGCTAAAAGTTACTTTTACGAAACGGGCCGAAAAGCAGCTATCCGAACTTATTTCTAAAGTGGAGAAAGATTTCGGAAACCGAAAAGCCACAGAAGTCTTAAAAAAGATCGAGAAAGAGCTCGAAAAGGTCTCCAAAATGAATCAGCTTTTCGAAAAGGTTTCCGATAAGAAAAACATCCACCGATGCGTAGTGAGTAAACAAACAAGCATTTACTACCGTATCCAACCCACCCAAATCCAAGTCATTCGCATCCATCCAAACAAAACGGGCCAAATCTCTCTATAAACAGGTAGAAAACTGGGGCTTGGGTTTCCGTACCTTGGAAGATTCTAAGGGTAGCCTTCTTGCTGGTTAAGCTACTGCAGGAACAGAATGAAGAACAATCAAATAATATACATTTTCGGTAGTTGTGTATGTATTTTCACCTTCCTAATATCATTCTTTTTCTTAAGCCCAACTACTTCAAGAGAATCAAACCTAATTACCAATACTTCAAAAGTATCGGGGCAAACCTGGGAATGTGATAGTTTTGAAATTGATCTATTAAATAATGGCGACTTTTTTGTTGCCCTCGAAGACCAAGTTTTCACTGGTTTCTACTCACTAAAAAATGATTCAATTTTTTTAAAATCAGACGGCAACAAAAGCCATTTCGATTTTAGTGCCAAAGTATTTCGGCTAAACAATAAACTTATACTCTATACTGCAAATAACGATTCAATTAAGTTGAACCTTAAAGGCCTCCTTTAAATATGTCAAATAGACCATCAAAGCCCAAGTAAAAAAAGTAAATCATCCGTGTGATGTAAATCTTGAACTCAGTCAGCCAGTTATGAAAGGAGATTGCAAAACTAAGGACTAACCTTGGGGTGTCGGAGGTCCTTTTAGCTTAACAGTTGGGTCTGATACACTAAATTCCTGCACCGAAAAAGATGATCAAGTAAGATGTTTAATGGCGGAAAAGTTAACACCTTCAAATCCGATTATTTTAGGATGCTAATCATGTAAATGACTGGGAAAATGCTCTCAAAATTTTGATCT
>ERZ1740068.848-NODE-848-length-11824-cov-3.932195_pt1 | contig 11824 bp, 10 predicted proteins | sample MGYA00581735_ERZ1740068 | MGnify/ENA primary metagenome ERZ1740068 (study PRJEB43018, sample SAMN04849740) | marine metagenome | isolation source: floating plastic debris | place: Pacific Ocean | collected 2008-08-30 | study: EMG produced TPA metagenomics assembly... | reverse complement strand
GGTGCTCTTCCGAGCTGTGGGTTCGAAAGTGCACCCACTTACATCGTGGGCCTGCTGTAAGTGGTGGCACTTTCGTACCCACTCATGTGATATCTACACGATTACAGTATAGCATTCGCTTTTTCCAGCATCCCAAACTTTGATGATTATCAGTGTTATTTGCATATCACCTTTCTCAGAGACTATCCCAAGGAACTATACAGGGTTTCGACGTTTCACCACAAGAGCACTGTTTTGTCATACACTTCCCAGCTTCTTACAAGCTGGCGTATGTCGTCTTGTAATTGCTGACTAATTAACTTCTCCCTAGCACTATAATGAATATAAATATCTTGATACTTAAATATATCCAAGCAATACTCATTCTCACAAAGAATATACTGCTTTAAATTAGCAAGATCATCATTCGTATAAATAAAAGAAACAACATCTTCACCCTGTATTTGGTACTTATGTTTTCTGAGCTTTTTATCAAAACCTACGTCCTTAACATTCCTCAGCACTATTTCCTGAGGAGTCTCATAAAAAGATAACCCAATGCTGTTTTCACTATTTGTTTCATTAATAGGCAACATAGATGGATATTCAAATTCAATCACGCCTAAATCTTCTTTAACGAAAATCTCTCGCACACTAAATTGCGTGCCACCAATCTTAAATAAAGCTGGCTCTTTCTCCCATGGACACGAAGCACTAACATCATTATTATATTTCCAGCGCTCAAATAAAATACAATCGTGTTTTTTATAAATAGCGTCAGGGATTCTGACTTGCTTAATTTCGCCTTTATCTTCATATTTTAGCCACTGATCATTTTCTCTAGTACCGAGATAAACAGCTAATGCCACAGTTAAAAGTAACGCTACCTGTAACGCTCTGTTATTTTTTATGTAATCTATAATTATCTTCATTTTTTTACCCATTTTCATTTAACATTAAACACATAACCCCTAATTGAATTACACGCGGGTCAACCCTAGAATGCAAAAGGCTTTGCCCCTGGGAATTGGATGTGGTATAATCAACTAGGAGATATTTTATGCAAAAAATTATTACACTTTTTAGCTCACATAATAACAAGCTTAATCTGGCAATTATGCTGACGATCATTTTCTTTAACGCACTAAATGTGTATTTCCTGCGCACGGATGTAATAGTTTTGTTGCTTACATACACCTTAATTCCTTTGGCTTTCGTTTTTAAATACCCGTCTTCAAGGCAAATAAGTAAAGCACAATTAGTAAAAAAACATACTAAGAAATTTGTTAATGCAAATGGAGAGCTGATTACCAATATGCCAAGTAGTTGGTATTTGATTAGATTAATAATTTGTGTCATAACTTTTTTCGCTGTTGGTCATTTCTATTGCTCATATTTCATTCTTGGTTTATTAGCAGCCTCATTACCTGCTATCGTCCTTCTTTCATATTTAATTAAACTCAATTGCCCTTACTCCGTTTTATATATCGACTTCTCCCGTAAAGAATATATTGATATCTTTAACGTTGACCCAGACAAAGTTAAACCAAAACACTCCTTTTCGTCTTCAAATCGAGATCATAGTAATTATACTCCTATTTCTAAAGATAATCACATCGATACTAAATTCTCGCCTTCTTTTAGTAACCACGCCGGAAACATATATAATAATGATCGTTAAATTATTTTTTACTTCCCCCATGTCTCCATTTAGCATACCATGATTTATTTCTCTGGTGTCTATCTCGCAATTTTTCTTTTGCATCTAACTGCGCTTGTTTGACACCTTCAATATCACTTATTGTATTCTTTGTGATTTTATCAACATCATGTTTAGCGCTCATATCAACTTCGCGACTAACATCCATATCATCAGCGGTAGCTACTTGTTGGGCTCTAATTTTTACGTCATCTTTTAAATCATCTCCCACATCACCCAAGCTATTTTTCAAATTATTCTTTCTGTCCTGAGATAACCTTGATGGCTGCATTGATGCTTGCTTGTATAAATCATATTCTCGATTCTGCACTACTTGGCTTACATATGGCTGTATTTTTGCGCTATTTACTTCTATTAATTGATTCGCTGATTCTGGTGAATAACCATCATCCACCATAGCCTGCTGCACCAAATTTCTGGCATCCTGATTAACTGTAACGCCTTGTTGCCTATTTAATTGTATTGCATGGCTATAGGTATAGGCGCTTTGGTCTAGATAAACTTTACTATGCTCTGCTCGCTTCATATCATCAAAAGAATTAGTGATATTGTTGCTTAAATTCTTGTCAATAGAATGGCGCTCATTGAAACTAGTCGATGATACACCCTTCACAATATGATCAAGTGTGTCCAGATGATTAACCCCTTGATTAGCAGAGAATTCTTTTCCTATACCTAATTGGTTTCCACTTCTACGATTAGCCAAGCCTTCAATTCTTATATCAGGAGCTAATTTAGATAAAGCATTAAGGAACTCTATACTCTTAGCTTTATCGGTAAGACCCTTAGTTTTGGACAATATATCTTTAAATGCGTCTATTTGTGATACATCTTTTATAAATCCAGAAGGATCTACTGATGCCTTAATTGCTAATTCAGTTGCTGTATCAGTATTTACATTAAAATGATCTCTAAATACTTCCGCAGTTCCTACAGTCCTCTGTATTATTTCACCATATTGCCCCATTTCAGAAAAGTCATAATTTTTGCCATCAGCCCTGCCCTTAACAATAGATTTTAAGTAAGAGCTGATATGACCCATAGTTCTTGATTTGGCTTCACTATAAATTTTACTATACATTGCTGACGCAGTTTCAGCTTCCACAAGTCCTCTATTTAAATTACCATGAATACTATCTTGTAAATTAATTGCTGTGTTACCTGTTGATCGAGTGAGTGTATTATCGAATATGGTATCACTCCTATCAGCAAATTGTCTTCTTATAATACCATCAGCACCTTGATACTCGCTCATACCGTCCTTGTAACTGATATTAGTATCATTCTTAAAGGCGCTGGTATTAGCATAGCTTTGATTACCTACACTAACATTATCAAAGCTTTTATTGCCAGTTACAACCTCATTTGCGATCTGGCCAGTCACTGCAGGAACAGCTCCGCCCACGCTCGATGTGACCTGCACAAAACCATGTACCCCGCCAGCAACTAATGAATAAGATAATATTGGAACCATCATATACAAGCTAGCTGCAACCGCCGTTATAAACTCACCAAGCTCCACTATCTCAGGCGCATTTATAAAGGTCAAAGCTCCGCCTGCGGTATAAGTTATCTGCGCAGCTGCATATCTGCTGCAAAACATATTTATCACTGCACATAATGCTGGCCAGAGCTGCAAGGAGAATACCACTTTTAAATAACCAAGATAACCTTGCACCCAGCCTGATGTAAAAAATATCGGTATCATGAATATAAATGATGTATATATCAGCCCCTTTAATATGCTCAGCATAATTGGCAAGAACTTCTGCGCCATCTCACCGCTTAACATCCAATTACGTATTAAATGTTGCTCAGCACGGGTTGCTGCATAATCAGCAGGTACAGCCCTGAGGGCATTGATCATAAGCTGCTGCTTTAATATACCTGCCCTACTCTCGCCTGAGCTAATACCATAGGTCCTAAATACATTATTTACCCGGTTGTTAAATATTCCGCCAAATGCACCCTCTACAACGGCAATGCCTCGCTCCATAATGCGCCCTAACAGCGTACCTTGATATTTCTTGGCTATTTTATGTGACTCAGATTCAAGTGAGCGCTCTATTTCTTCGATACCTTCGCGGCAAGTAACATTTTTTTGAATGCCATCTTCAAATATAATAGGCAAATGACGTAATCTAGAGGCTTTTGATTTAAGTAGCCCTATCATATTAGGGCTGCTCTTTAATTGCTCTATGCTGTATTTATTAGTTTTACCAGCCTTATGCCTATTTTTATCACCAATGATGCAACGTCTATGATATGTCTTTACATTACTAAGTATAGTTGGTGAATCAGTTCGCCAGTGACGTGATTCGTCAAGTATTCGAGCGCCAAATACCATACCATGCTCTAAATACAGATAATCATTTACCTGATGGGGTTTATCTGAACTAGAAAATGCCTGCTCAAATACGGTGGCAAGTGCAATACCAGCACCTTCCAATATCCCAACAGGCAAAGCAAGGCCAACCGGTATATTGTCAACCAGATGAAATTCTTGTGTTGCTAAATCCTTAATCCGGATAGTTGTTTTCGGATATATTAGCATATTTAATATTAATGCCAGGCTAAGACCAAACTTAATTGGGCCTTTTATTGACGCGCTGTTGGTTGCTGCTTTATTTGCATGAATTATGCAGCCCATAAACCCAGCAAATGCTGCGGATAAACTAATTAACGTCGTACCAAGTGTACTATCAAAAAACATCGCTATGCCATTCATAACATCATACATGCTATCTATTTGTCCAAATGTGTATATCGTTAAATTCATCTTAAATCCTCATCTTCTTTTATTGCGCTTGCATCTCTTTCATACTCAATTCGTTTTTTTACTTTAAAAAGCGCCATCAAACGCCGATTTGCTTTTTCTTGCTCATGGTGAATAACGGTTCTCACGCTTTTTAAGCTATTATTAAATTCTATAAATACCGAGTTATCAATTTGTGCTTTCTTCAAATTACTAACTGCCTCATCCGCTTTATCAATAAGGTCCCCTATAAAACCAGATACCACCTCATATGCAACTAATTCTAAAAACACCTCACTGTTGCTTATATATCCATCAGCACTACCCCTAGTATCTATCTCTGTCTCAATAATGCTAAAAATGGGCTGATGGATATGATTAACCAGCATCTCCTCTTCATCATCAAATATAAGAGCTATATCATCAGCTAACTTCTCTGCCATTTTTGCAATAATGCGCGTAATGTTACCTAGGAATGTATTTTCCGCTTTTATGGTCTTCGTCTCCTTTGTAACATCAAGACACCTCTCTTGCTCTGAACAACTATAAAGCTGATAGCTTTCTGATCCGGTTACCCGTCCTATAATCTTTTGCATTAATGCCTCTGTCGTAAATAAGGAGGGACGTGCCTGAAAGGCAATTTGCTCACCATTCTTTTTAGCAATAATCGTTCCCGTAACTGACATAATCAGCTCCTTCAACTCCCTGCTCTCACCCTTAAGCGCTTTCCATACTAAGTTATATTCATCGCCTAATAATGATTTAGTGGTATCGTCATTACCAGCCGCCTTCTCAACTTTATCTGGACTAGCCTGGCAAGTTGCGGCCGCGCCAGATATATCCTTTGCGTAATTTCCGCGGCTGGCATTAATCATACAGCCTTGGCTACGGGCGCTGGTGATTCTGTTATATGCACCATCAACGAGCTGTTTTGACATAGCGCAGGAATTAAGCGAAAACTGATTCACCTCTCTGGCAATAGCATCCATCTCGGACATAATGTCCTCACACATAGGACATGTGGTTTTTACAAAAAGCTTGAAAGCATAAGCAGGAACCCTTTGTCCCATATCTTGCAAGAACTTTCGAAATTCCTCACCCTGCACAAAACTCACAGCCCCAAACCTAAAATCACCATTACCCGTACATGGGTCAAAACTTGCTTTGGGCGTCATTACGGTAAGTGGCTGCAGATGTGCTGGCCTTGGACCTCTAAGCACCAGTGAGCCGCCTGATATATAGCCTGCACGCTGATCTTTAAAACTACTTGGCTTGGTGTGATTCGACATACCGCCGCGCGATGAATAATAATCACGTAGCTGATCTATACCCCCAGCATAGGCATTAGCGCTTAGAAGGATAATTAATAAAAGCCTTATCACCCTTGCCTCATTATTTTTATTTTCATCAATATGGCTTCTTCTAATTCTTCATGTGATGCATAGCCCTCAATCACAATACTTGGCTCGCCATTTATTATGGTAACCACCGTCGGCACCGCATTTAAATTCATGTTAGATAATAATTCTAGGTCAAAACTTGTCTTAAAATGCTTTGACTTGCCGCCATCAACAGAAAGCGCTTCTATCTTAAAGCCATAATATTTACCAAAAGCCGCCAAGGTTGGTGCAAATTCCTTTGAATAAGGACACCCGCTATTCATCACCAAGATTAAATCATGATGCTGGGCAAATGCTCTTATATCTGCTTCATCCTGCTTGGCCTTCATCTTGCGCTGAAACTTTACGGCGTGGACGTTTTGTGGATTCTCGAGCCTATTTACCAATTCAGGATAGCGCCATAATGTTTCTCTCCAAGCTTGCTCTAATTTGGTAGCGCCAGCAAACATCTTATTTTGCGTAATCATATAATTTCTAACATTAGCCACATTAGGCTGAGCCATCATTATATTCTTGGCATTTTCTAATTCACGCTGGCTCTGCCTTACTATAGATGACGCAACTTCAGACGAAATTGCTTTTTCTTTTATTACCTCGTCTTCCTTTTCTTCAAACCAATACCAGCCGCGATATCGATCATCATAAAAACCTGCATGCACTCTATAGCTAAACATCAACAACATTATCAATATTCTCATGGGGTACCCCCAATATTTATCTTCACTGATTGGTTTACGCCCTCAGTATCTTTTGCGCTAATCATACCGCGCTCGACATCCTTAGCCATGTTATCAATATTAGGCATTTTGATCTTTTTCACAACGTCCACATGAAAATCCTTAAAATCCATCTTATTGAAGTCTAGTTTCTTAATTTGATCAATGGTAAGCCCGCCACAATTAGGATGCTCTTGGTTTCCTAACGAAAAATCAGAAAGTTGCTTAACCCCCTCTTCATTGATAATTCGGGCTAAAACATTTGGATAGCAGCAATATATGTGCTTGCTGGCAGTTATAATATCAAACGCGCCCTTTACGTACTTAACACCTACAAAAATACATTTTTTCTCTTCACGTAATTTCACGGCAAGTAAATCTTCATCTGAGCAACCAGCATCTACACCAATTTTTTTGCCCCAGCCATTATTCTTGCAACAATTTCTATAGGACGCCCATTTCTTTACGCATTGCTGAGGAGAGCCCTTAAAAGTCGTTAGAGTCTTAGCATCAAAATCATCTTTCATATTAGCAACCATTTGAAGCTGCGATATTACATCCGCCATCTCCGTGTTGGGTGCGTAAGAATCGCTAAAACAATTGCCATCCATACAAGGTAGCACGTTACACTCAAAACGCGCTCTGGAGTTAGGATCGTTCTCATCAAACTCAACGTCTTCTTCTTCATCAAAGTACTTCTCCACCCTACCGCAGGCGTAATTGTAAATCTGATTGACACAATTATTCATTTTGTCTTTAAGCAGACAGTTCCCCTTACCTTGCCACTCGCAGTCGCTTAGGCGCCCACAGTCATTTTTAGACGGGTACTGGCAGGTTTTATCATAAACATAGCTCCAGCATGGTCTATGAACCTTAACTCCTGATATATAACGATAACCACCACTATCAGCGCAGCGTTTATTTATATCAGTACACGGATAATCTGATCTAAAAACTCCGAAGGCTGACTTTGTAATCATCAACATAATAACTAGCCTAAAAACTGACATGACTCACTCCAATTTTCAGACCAAGAACTACATGTAAATTGACTAAAATACAAACCACCCTTCAAAGAGCCACCATTTCCGCTAGCAACCAAAAACTCTATCTTGTTTTGACCATTCTTTAAATATCTCCTAATATCTATACTCCCACCAGAGCGCTCTCCAACGTGTAAAAATTCCTTAACGCCATTAGCTAATACAGCATCATGCTCCTCTTTAACAGTTTTAGTAAATTGAAGTTTATACCACCCTTTACGACTTGATTTTTCAACATAGCGAATTATTTTTTCTGATGTAGTTGCAAGAGAACGCGGGCCAAATGCTACATTATCATTTACGGAAACTCTGATATGATCTTTATATCTAAAATTTATTATCTTGAGAGATTGAACTGATGATATATCTTCTATGTAAAATGTAATATTTTTTGTATTTAAATCATTACGACTCGTAAAACTAATATTAAATTCTGAGCCATCTAATTTCATATCACTACGCAAGTTACTAAGATTATTTTCAGAACTCCCCCTGCTATTGCAGCGCGGTGATAAAGTATAACTACAGCGGTAATGATTAAATAGTTTTTCACAAGACTCAGCGGTGATTTCCATACGTTCCTTCTCTATACGCTTTTTCTTAATCTTATATGGATTATGGCTATTGCGATTAGCGGCTATTTCCTTGCATGGACTACCAGCCCCTTCTATAATCTTGGCTGAATCTTCAAGATTTTGCTTATAATGATGGTCATAGCTTTGCATTTGTATCTCATCTGGCTTAAACTGATCCTTGAAATTAGCAATCTCATTATCATGACCTTGCTTAATATAATCCATGTTAGTGATTTTGCGCTCAAAAGCGTCTATCTCAGCATCTTTTCTATCGGAATTATCAATAGCACCAATTGCAGAATCCAGCATAGCCGCTCCCGCTTCCTGGTTACGCTGGCTATTTACATCACTTGCAAAAGCTGACTGAGTTGCAATAACGAATAGGAGCAATAATCTAATCATTCCGCCCCCAATATCTTTTGAGCCAACCCTTTATTATCGCCCGTTTCTGCAAATTCAGTCAGAGCATATCTTATTGGCACAGCGCCAAGCATTTTATCGCTAATTTCCTTGCAATCCCTACCTTGACAATCATTGCTTAGTACTATGGCAGGTACTTGCGTGATATTCCATTTCTTAAACTTATTTGGGTCAATTTCAATAGCACCCTCTTCTTCATTCAGCTCCTTTATATATTTGGCCGTATCTACGAAGCTATTATTAATCAGCCCCTTAAATACCAACTTCGCACCAGTTTTCTTAGATTGTTTGATATAGGCTTTTATCACCGAATCCTTCAGGGACTTGCTTACAAACACATATAGGTTTGCGGATGCATTCGCAGCAAAAGCTGAAGATATAAATAAAACCAAAATTATCAATTGCCTAACATACAACAATTTCTTTTCCTCCATAATAAATACGAAAAATCCTCACCCCAGTAAGGAATTTCCTTACCAGAACCATAAAGCAAATCCGTCATACCCAGCGGCACGCATGCCATAGTGCCCGATGTAGATGGCACGGGGTATGTCATTTGCAGCTTATACTGAGATTTCTTGATAAATGGCCGTAAACTTGGCCGGCAAATCGTGCCATCCTTAATGTTCTTGTTGGTGCTAGTTTCATGAGCAAGTAACATGCGGTGCATCTTAGCTATAACTTTAGCCGCCATGAGGCTGCTTGCATGCACGCCGCCATGAGTGGTTCCTACATCACCATTAAATGGATACATACCGCCAAGGCACCCTGCACACCAAAACATTGGATCAAGCGGCATATTCAAATTAGCCGCCGCGCAATCAGCGCTACATGACATATGCGCTACGTGGTTTGCGAATAAAAATACCTCTGGATGAGCTATCCAAGAAAGCATCGGGTTGTTGTAGGTAGGGTCTAGCTCGCTCATATAACCCATATCAAAACCACCCATCTCAAGGCAAGCAAAGTCAGTTAATAGCTCAAGCCAACTTACTAGTGGGGATATATAATAATGCGTATGATATTGCGCTAACTTTGATGACTGACCAGCTGTTTGTTTAAGCGGCTGATTCATTAACTTAATACCACCTAAACTTATCATGCAGTATGGCGTACGCGTAATATCAATTAGCCGCACCGGCTCCCAAAAGCCAATCGATATACCGGGTATTACTCCGCAAGCAGCTTTAGTACAAAAACATGTAATTCCACCAGGATTAGAGATATCACGATTTTTTACATCCCCGCTTTTGCCCATAGATACGCCGCCTATTGTTATAGGCAACATACAGCTCCAGCAAATATCCGATATAGGATTTACCAACCTGCCACGGCACTCGCCGGCAATAGCATTGGATGATATTATTAGAAGTAGCAAGAATCTAATCATAATTCCCTATTTCACTAATTTGACGAACTTCTATTTTACTGCCAGATTTGATAACTAATGCTGGCAAAGCCTTGATATCAAAACGACTAACTAAAAAACCACCTTGATCAAAATACACAAACCGGTTTAATTCCTCAGATAATTTAAATGGCGCTCCTTTGGTTAAAATAATCATAGCGCCAGATTTTACGGCAAACTCCACCTGCTCTTTATCATCGCCATCAATAAACACCATGTCTTGCATAGCCCCCTTATCCAGAGGGTTAACGTATGTACCTGATTTTGCTATTATCTTGCCATTAGCGCCAACTATATCTTCCGTAACCCTAATAGCGGGATTTATGAAATGTGATTTTGTTTTTTTAGCCCGCGGCAAAGCTTTATCTGGTGGACGCTGGGTGCTTTTTAGCATTTTTTGCTGAAACTTCTTCTTGCTCTCTTCAAGTTCGCCGGATTTCTGCTGCTGATTCAAACGTTGCTCGATCATCTCTAGAAAATCCTGCTCAATTATAGGCTGCGTATTACCTCTATTGCCAAAATCTTTAGCGTACGTATTATGGTACAGAGTTTGTACTATGATTATAGTCAGCAGTAATCTAATCATAGAGCTCCCCCGTTCTAATTTTAGCAGCGTCTAGCGTATTATGTCCTTCTGCCTCAAGATCACGTATCCTTGCAAAATCTGCCGCATTCGTTGAGAATAAAGTAGAGGCTAGTGGGTCAACCTTAACCCTTCCTACAATTTTCACATTGGGGTGCATAATAAATACTTCCGAATATCCACGCTCAGGCCTAAAACGCAAAGACTCTATTAATGGCAAATGATCCTTAAACACCGTCTTTTCACTAAGCGCATTAAGACCATGCTCACCTTGACTAAATAAAAGCACCCAAGCGCTATTATTTAGAACATTCCTGCGGTCATCATTCCCCTCGAAACTATCAATACCCTGCACGCAAGTAACCAGCGCTCCCTCGTATTTTCTGATGGTACGAGCAAGGCCAGCAAGGAGTTTTGGCGAGATATCTAAAAGCTTCCAAGCTTCATCCACAATTATCTGGAAATGCGTTTTACGATCACCTAGTAAATGCTGCTTCATAATCTCCAATATGAACACTTCCATTATTACGGAGAGCAGATTTTTATCAGTAATGTTTTCAAACTCAATGAGGGTAAATAGTTTCTTAAAGTCAATGCTGCCGGCATCACTTGAAAAGTAAGAACCATATGTACCCTTATTGGTATATGGATATAAACGACGAGCCAGGCCATATCCTTCTTTGAGACTATCAGCCTCAAGTACCGATACGACATCATCTATGGAAATACCATTTGGTTTTAATATCAAGGCTTCATCTAACGCTTTTTGCAAAGTGGTTTGATATATCATGTCCGCTTCACCAACACCCGCCATGGTTGTAAGAATCCCGGTTGCGTACATTTTAAGGTCCTTAACCTCGTCACCGCCATGAGCGCAAATCCCCAAAAAGGGATTGATCTTAATTTGGCTACCCTGACCAAACTTAACATGATCTCCATCTGCAATTTTGCAATTTTTCCGAAAACTCTCACCTTTCTCAAGCACGTAGGTTTTTACGCCCTGCATCGCCATGGATAGTGCATGGTCCTGCAAAAAGAACGATTTACCTGAGCCTGAGGGCGCTACCACCACACTGTTAAAATTACCAGCTCCTATTTTTTGAAATGGATACCAGTTAAATAGCTGGCCTCTTCTTCCTATCATCATCGTGCCAGGATTCATACCTCGCCATTCTGCATGAATTGGCATCATAGCTAGCGGCTCAGTATCAAGCGCAAGACCTGC
>ERZ1740068.846-NODE-846-length-11853-cov-8.740888_pt1 | contig 11853 bp, 4 predicted proteins | sample MGYA00581735_ERZ1740068 | MGnify/ENA primary metagenome ERZ1740068 (study PRJEB43018, sample SAMN04849740) | marine metagenome | isolation source: floating plastic debris | place: Pacific Ocean | collected 2008-08-30 | study: EMG produced TPA metagenomics assembly... | reverse complement strand
GTCTTATTACTTTCTTTTATATGATTTAACTTTTTTTATTCCTCCGTGGAAATATAGTATGGCGCACTCAGGTCATAAGTAAATATACGGTCTGTCGTAGTACCTACCACAAACATTTTTCTACCATTCTTATTGAATGTCATGCCGGTAGGGCTGTTCTCCTGCGAGACAATACTTACATTGTTGTTTGTATAAGAGGCCGTGGAAAGCTCAAAAGGCTCCGTCATGGCGTATTCAAAGATCCTGTCATTGATGTTGCCCAAAATAAACAAGCTTACCCCGTCGGGATGAATAGCGATGCCCGTGGGAGAAAGTTCTTCGCTGCTGACGGAAAGTGTGACGCCGGAGAATGCAGCCGTCGTGATGTCAAACGGGGTACTCAAAATGAATTCCCGTACCTCATCGCTGGACGTCCCGATGGTATACATTCTGCTACCACTGGGATTGAATACAAAGCCTGTGGGACTTGTGTCGTTGAAGCCAATGTCCAATTGATTGATGGCAGTTACATCAGAAAGATCATAAGGCGAACCCAGCGTATATTCAAAAATATCGTCATTGGTATCCCCGATGATGTAGAGTTTGGTACCATCACTGCTAAAAGTCAATGCCGTGGCATTGTTATCTTCTGCGCTTACATCCAGTGTATCCAGTGGTTTAAAGGCCGCGATGTCTGTATCCAATGCAAAATCCAGCGAGGCCGGAATGTCCTCGACAAAATCAATTCCCAGATTACTGGCAGTGTTCACTGCCGAAGAAGTCGCCACATCTACAAAAGCAGAGGAAAGAAAACTAAAAGTAAGACTACTGATGTCGTCGGTATTGTCATGGTTTGCCGTGCTTCCTGTGACAGTCAACCGGGCAGAGAAACCATCTGAAGACACTGCCAGATCAGGCACCAGGCCTGATGGTAAATTTGACACCGAATAGTCCGTACCAGCTATCAGGCTCATTCCCGGATTATTGAACTGATCTCCTCCGTTGAGTTGCAGGTTGAGTTCTCCGATGAGCCCCCCGTTGTTCGCACCATTCTCTGTAAACCCGTAATCGGGAAGTGAATAGGTATTGACGTTGTCATTGGTAGTGCCTACCATGAACATTCTGGTGCCCGATGCATCGATGAAAACACCATTTGGTGCCGAATCTTCTGCAAGGAAGTAATACAGCACATCGGTATTCACAGCAGAAACAATGTCAAATGGCGTGGTGAGTTCATAAGTATACAGGCGGTCACCGGTGGTTCCACCCATGTACATCCTGGTACCGGAGGCATTCATGTGCAACATGGTGGGGGCAGACTCCTGACCAGCCACGGATATGTTGCCAACAGAGGCAGAAGCAGTACTGAAATCAAAACCTTCGGTCAGGTCATATTGATGCACTGCGTCACTGGTAGACCCCACTACAAATACATGCATACCGTCGGGGCTGATGCTCAAGGCAGTGGGTGTAAACTCTTCTCCGGAAAGTTCCAGGACCTCTCCGCTGTAAGAAGCGCTGGAAAGCTCAAATGGTACGTCCAGCAGGTATTCGTGAATGGCATCGGAAGCTGTACCCAACATGTACATCCTGGTACCCGAAGGGTTAAATTCAATCGCCTGTGCATTGGTTTCTTCAAACAAAACGCTCAGCTGATCACCCGGCACTGCCGTACTTACATCGTAAGCGGTACTCAGGTCATATTCAAATATGTTATCAGTACTGATTCCGATGAGGAACATTTTTGAACCATCATTATTAAAGGTAATCCCTGTCAAATTAGCATCAGCAGTTGCAAAATCCACGGAGGAGGTGGGAACGGCAGCCGAAACAAGGATCTCAGTCGAGTAATCTATCGTAGTTGCGATATCGGCAGCAAAGTCCAGATTCAAATTACTGATGGCAGCAGTCGCATTGGTAATTACGGAAGCATCGCCCCCGGCAAAAGCAGAGTTTTCAAAGGTCAATTGGATATTAGACACATCTGCGTCATCATGCGCATCGGCCTGGCCCGTCACTGTCAACACTGCGGACTGCCCATCTACTGAAACAGAGATGGAGGGTGTAAGTCCTGAGGACAAAGTGGTGGTGAAATCAGTAGCATCTGCCAGCGTACCAGATGGGTTGGAAAATGTATCTCCCACCAGAGAGAGAATGAGCTGCCCCTCAACCGTGCCATCGTTGGCACCTTTCTCTACAAATGCATTACTGCTGAGGTCAAAGCCGAACACATCATCGTTGGTAGATCCAATCACCATGAGTTGGGTACCCTCGGGGTTGATATACATCCCGGTAGGCGCGGTATCAAAACCAGCCACGCTGAAGGATACACCGGTATTGACCGCAGTATTGATATCAAAGCCAACAGAAAGATCATAGCTGAAAATCCTGTCAGAGGATTGTCCAAGGACAAACATTTTGGTTCCGTTGGCATTAAATTCTATCGCATTGGGGCTTGCCTCTTCCGATGCGATTGAAATCGATATTCCTGAATAAGTAGCGGTACTCAAGTCGTATGGAGAGGTAAGGTCATACCGGAATACGCGATCGGTGGTGGACCCTATCACATAGAGTGAAGTACCATCTGCATTCCAACGCATCCCGCCCGGCGAACTTTCTTCGCCAGAGACGTCTAGAGTAGCACCGGAAAAATAAGCAGACGAAAGCTCAAAAGGATCAGGTACGATCAATTCCCAAACCCGATCAGAAGAAGTTCCCAAAATATACATCCTGGTACCAGAGGGGTTGAGGATGACATCGCTGACAGTTCCATCTTCAAAAGCAATGCTTTTTTGAATGCTCGCCACAGCACTTGTCACGTCAAAATTAGTGGCCAGGTCAAACTCATAGATGTTATCCAGGGTGGAACCAACCACATACATTTTACTGCCATCGGTGGAGAAAGTCAAACCAGAAACAGAAGTCTCTATGGTCGTCAGGTCAAAAGTGCCGTTAGCAGTCGCCGTGGTAATCTTCACAGGGGAAGCCAGTAGTACTTCCTGTGTCAAATCCTGATTAAAATCAATGCGTAAATTGGTATTGGCCGCGGTCGCATTGGCTACCCCTCCCGCATCTCCGGATACCAAGGCACTGTTGGCAAAGGTAATGACGATATTTTCCAGATCATCGGACTGGTCATGGGCAATCGCTGCCCCATCAAGGATCAAAAAAGCAGATCGCGCATCTGATGCTACTGTCAGTACAGGCGTCAGGCCGCTGGGTAAATTGTCAATGGTATAGTCTGTTCCTTCGGTGAGTGCAGTACCGGCACCATTGAACGAATCGCCACAAATACTGATAATCATCTGTCCGGCCACTGCACCTGCATTTTCTCCAGTCTCAAAAAAGGCATTGGTGGTCAGGTCATAACTAATGATGTCATCATTGGTATCGCCGGCTATATACAACCGGGTACCGTCACTACTGATGGCCACAGACTGGGGAGAAGTATCGTCGCCCACAACGCTAAGCGTAGTACGCCCCAGCTCCGCTGTGGAGATGTCATAAGGCGTAGTCAGGAAATAGGTATACACACGGTCTCTGGTACTACCCACGGTAAACATCCTTGAGCCATCACCATTGAAGAAGATGCCATTAGGCGTGGGGGTAGTAGTGCTGACGTTTAGGGTTACTCCTGTGTAAGCAGCAGTGTTCACTTCCCCGGGGATACTCATTTCATATTCATAGACCGCATCAGAGGAGGTACCTATGATAAAAATGGTGGCGTCATCGGGTGCCAGAAAGATGTCTGAAACAGTGGCCTCTTCGGTACTCACATCCAATGACAGCCCACTGTAGGAAGCAGTAGAAAGGTCATAAGCCACCGACAATTGATATTGAAAAATGACATCCGAAAGATTGTCAGAAACATAGAGGTCAAAGCCATCTGAGCTGAACGCCATTCCTGTGGGGTTGGTGGATTCATTGGAGATGTCAAAGACCGTCCCGGAGGTGGCCGTTGAAAGGTCAAACGGGGTACTGAGATTATACTCATAGATATTGTCGAGGCTCCCTCCTATCACAAACAGCTTTGTACCATCCAAAGACAAAGTAACACCTGTCAAAGACGTTTCAATGCCTGTTAAGTCTATGGAAGCTTCTCGGGTACCCGATGAGACATCGACTCCGGGAGAATAAAATATAGTAGGTGAACCTGCAACAGCGTCTGCAGAAGGCGTGTCATTTGCCCCATGAGTTTGAAAAATGACCAAACTCATCAATATGAGAGAAATAATAATAGTGTTAGTATTCACTCTTAACAATTTAGATTTCATCATAATAAAATCATGTTAAAAGTAGAATCGTGCTCCGCCTGTGATACTGTAAGCTATTGCTTTTTCCTGAGAAAAAACATGATACTCATGTTAATTTTATGTAAGTCCGTCGAAATTACGTAGTTTTAGGGTAGCAGGAACATGATCGACTGAGTATCAAATTAGTAAATTGCAATAAATTTTACTTAAATTTATATTCCACCTCAAAATATAATTACTCTTTCAGTCATGATTAATGTATTCAAGAATTGTAAGTTTGGAATGCTCCTGCTCCTGGTATTTTTCACCTCAGGGCGATTACAAGCTCAGAAATACAATTTCGAATCAAAAGCCGCAAAGAAACTTTACAACAAGCTTGAAAAAGCTTATGAAAATTATGATTACGGCTATATAGTAGAAATTGAACAGGACCTCCTCTCCAACTTTGAGCAAAAACAAGACACCCTCACTGCCCTGGTATATTCATTTCTGGGCGAGTCTTACTACACCGGAATTGGTGAAATTGACAAGGGCATTACTTATTACAAAAAGGAATTGGCCCTTCGGGAGAAGATTCAGCAGCCTGAAGACTATGAGAGAACACAGATCCTTTCAAACATCGCTACGGCCAGCGATGAAATGGGGCTTTTCCAAGAATCTGAAGCCCTTTACATGGAAGTACTTGCCGGGGAGGAAAAGAAATTTGGCAAAAAGAGTGAAGAGTACCTCTATTCCGTACTAAGTCTGGGATCTCATTATGTTTTCAGCTCAGAGGCTGATAAAGGAATTGCCCTACTTAAAGAAAACGAAAAGAATTTCAAAAAAGACTTTGAGGGTTATCCAAGGTTTTTGATCACATTTGGTCAATTATACCGCGATCAGGGCTCATCAAAAAGGGCGATTCGCTACCTTGAAAATTCACTGGATGCCTTTGAAGATTTAGGGCTGGTTCCTTCATTTGAATATGCAGCCGCCTTAAATGAAATCCACAATGTACAATCTGACCTCGGTAAATTTCCAGAAGCAGAAGAAACATTAAAAAGTGCGCTGCAAATGCTTGATAAAATGGAAGGCGATCTGTCTGATGTGACCTCCGTTTTCCAGCATAACCTTGGGGAGTTGTACAGAAGGCTCGGTAATTATGAAGCAGCCTATACTGCCCTGAACAGCAGTTTGAGTTTCCTCAAAGAAGCTTACGGAGAAGATTCACCACTTGTGGCGGAAGACCTGGGGTCACTTGCCAAAGTATATCTGGATGAAAAACGCTATGAATCGGCTACGGAATACATCACAGAGGCCATCCGCATCATGAAAGCGATTGAGGCCGATGACAATCCCTTGTACTACAACCTGATCTCGACCCTCGCCAGTATTCATGAAAAAAATTCAGAAATCGACAAGAGTATCGAAGTAAGAATTGAAGCAGCAGAGGGAATGCTCTCAACGGTTGGGAAGCAGTCCTACGAATATGCCTCAGAACTACATGATCTGGGTACCACCTATCAGATTCAGGGAGACCTGGCAAAAGCGGAAGAAAATCTTTTAAAAGCCAAGAAAATACACCGCGAAAATGTGGGGAGGTTTCATCCATATTATTCAAAGGCGACCAAGCAGCTGGCTATCCTCAAGTGGAAACAAAGCCAGTTGAAGGAATCCCTCAGTTATTTTGATGAAACTTTTGAAAATTACTTCAAGCAGATAGATGCGTACTTCCCGGCTTTGAGCGAGGAAGAAAAAGCCAGATTTTACAATCAACGACTGAAAGTAAGCTTTGAGCAATTCAACTCTTTTGCTGTGGCCAACCTGGCCGAAAACCCCGGGCTCACTTCCACCATCTACAACTATCAGCTCTCCACCAAAGGACTGATCATGTATGCGACCGCGAGGGTAAGAGAAGGCATCCTCAACAGCGAAGATGAAGAGCTCATAGAGATGTATGAACAGTGGGTCTCTCAAAAAGAGCAGCTATCAAAACTTTTCAGTGGCAATGACCAGGACCTGGAGACAAGAAATGCCAAAATAGACCAACTCATAGCCTCCTCCAACGAACTGGAAAAAGAACTCAGTAAGCGTTCTGCTGATTTTGCCCAGACATTTGCCAAATCAGAATATACCTGGAAAGATGTACAGAAAAAGCTCAAAGAGAATGAGGCCGCCATTGAAATCATCCGATTCCGGAACTTCATCCCTGAAGACGGTGGTAAGTTTGACAAGCAAGTCAACTATGCCGCGCTGATTGTCAAAAAAAGTACCAAAGACCATCCTGAATTAGTACTGTTAACCAACGGAGCCAAAATGGAAACCCGATTCCTGGCCAACTACCGTAATGCCATCAGGTATAAAGTCAATGAAAACTATTCTTACAAACTATTTTGGAAGCCCATTGCTGAAAAGCTGGGCGATACCGAAAAAGTCTATTTCTCTCCTGATGGTGTCTACAACCAGATCAGTATTTACACCCTGCGCAATCCGGAGACCAAGAAATTCCTCCTCGACGAGCTGGACCTGCAGCTGGTAACCAATACCAAAGACCTGGTGGCCTTTGACATTGACGGCAATGCAGGCTTCAATACACAAAAAGCTTATTTGTTTGGATTCCCCAACTATAACATGGGCATCGTGGATGAAAACAACAACGACCCTGAAAAAATCCAGCAGGTAGCGCAAAGTATTGCAGAGCAAGCCAGTAAGGGGCGTGGCAGAGGCGTTAGCAGAGGTGGCAGAAGCACCGGTGGTTCCGCAGTTGGTTCCAGAGGATTATCCAGAGGACTGAGAGGTAACCTACAGCAGTACAGCGGGAATACCTTACTCGCACTGCTACCGGGTACGGAAACAGAAGTCAATAACATTGTCACACTCTACAGTAACAACGCACTCAGAACGGAAGTGTATCAAAAAAACCAGGCGCTGGAAGAGGCGGTCAAGAATGTAGAGAAGCCGCAAACCCTGCACATTGCCACACACGGATTTTTCTTACAAAACCAGGAAGCAGCGGACGATGGCGTCGTAGACAAGTACGTTGAGAATCCCCTCCTTCGCTCAGGGCTGATCTTCGCAGGTGCCAACAGCTTCTTGTCTGCAGGGTCTATTGATACCGAGGGCACGTTTGAAGAAGACGGTATCCTCACGGCCTATGAAGCCATGAACATGGACCTTAGCGAAACCAAGCTGGTAGTGCTGTCTGCCTGTGAAACCGGTTTGGGAGAAGTGACCAATGGAGAAGGCGTTTATGGTCTGCAGCGGGCTTTCCAGATCGCCGGAGCAGAAAGTATCATCATGAGTATGTGGACGGTAGATGACAATGCCACCCAGGAACTCATGAACACCTTTTACGAAGAGTGGATCCAGTCTGGTGACAAACAGCAGGCATTTAACGTCGCTCAGAAAAGAATCAAAGACAAATGGAAGTCGCCCTATTACTGGGGTGCATTCGTAATGGTAGGCCTCTAAAGCCTGCCGCCCTATTCACCTGTTTAACTGAAAATAAGACTGCCGTCATGGTAGTCTTATTTTTTTGCCTGCAATACTCTCAGTAAAACGTAGACTTTTCTACCTTTACTGTCTATGAGCAAACCCGAAAAAAAACTATTTCTACTGGATGCAATGGCCTTGATCTACAGGGCACACTTTGCTTTGAGTAAAAACCCACGTATCAACTCCAAAGGTGTTGATACCGGAGCCGTAATGGGTTTTACTAATTCCATGCTGGAAATTATCAACAAGCAAAAGCCTACCCACCTGGCAGTTGCCTTCGATACCAGTGCGCCTACCTTCAGGCACATTGAGTTTGAAGCGTACAAAGCCAACAGACAGGAAACACCGGAAGAAATCAGGTTTGCCACCCCGGTGGTCAAAGACATTGTCCGCGCATTCAACGTTCCCTGCCTGGAACTGGATGGCTTTGAAGCCGATGACATCTTAGGCAGCTTTGCCATAAAGGCTTCCAAAGCAGGCTTTGTAGTCTTCATGATGACTCCCGATAAGGACTATGCCCAATTAGTAGAAGAGCACGTCTACCTCTACAAACCCGCCTACATGGGTAATGCCGTCGATATCCTGGGCATCCCGGAAGTACTCGCCAAATTTGACATCGACGAAGTAGACCAGGTAAGAGATGTACTGGGACTCAAAGGTGATGCAGTAGATAACATTCCGGGAGTACCCGGAGTGGGTGATAAAACCGCTTCTAAATTACTCAAAGAATATGGCAGCGTAGAAAACATTGTCGCCAATGTAGACAAACTCAAAGGCGCACTTCAAAAGAAACTCACTGAATTTGGCGAACAGGGAATCTTTTCCAAACACCTGGCCACCATCAAGCTCGACGTACCGCTGGAGTTCAACGAAGACGATCTGCTCTACAATGGCCCCAACAGAGACCTGTTGCAACCAATTTTTGATGAACTGGAATTCCGAACCATCAGCAAGCGGGTATTCGACGAAACTACTGAGGCTCCAAAGAAGAGTGCCAAGAAGGTAGATAAAAATCAGCTGGGCATGTTTGCCAGTGCTGAGACAGAAGAAGCTGAGCAGCCGGAACCAGAAGAGCAAAAGAGCCTGTCACGCGTACCGCACGACTATCACCTGGTAGACACACCTGAGCTCAGAAAAAGCCTAGCTGATTACCTGGCCATTCAAAAGGAGTTTTGTTTTGACACGGAAACCACCAGCCTGGAAACCACTGAGGCCGAAGTTGTAGGGATTTCTTTCTGCTACCTCAAAGGAGAGGCCTACTACGTGCCATGTCCGGAGGACCAGCAGGAAACGCAACAGATACTGGAAGAGTTCAGGGCCGTACTGGAAAACCCCGATATCATCAAGATTGGCCAGAACCTTAAATATGACATACAGGTATTGAAAAACTATGACATTGCAGTCAAAGGAAAGATTTTTGATACCATGCTCGCTCACTACCTCATAGATCCGGAGACGGCCCATAAGATGGATGTCATTGCGCAGAATTACCTCAATTACCTGCCGGTACCCATCGAAAAGCTCATTGGCCCTAAAGGCAAAAAGCAGAAGAGCATCAGGGAAGCACCCCTGCACGAATTGGTAGACTATGCCTGCGAGGATGCAGACATCACCTACCAGCTCAAGGAGTGCTTTGTGGGAGAAATCAAGAAAAAAGGACTGGAGGAACTCCTGCATGACGTAGAAGAACCACTCTCGTTCGTCCTGGCAGACATGGAGTATGAAGGCGTCAAAATTGACACTTCCGCGCTGGATGGCATGTCTTCAGAACTGGAAAAACTGAGCCTGGATGCGCAGCAGGAGATCTATGACATTGCCGGTGTAGAGTTCAATATTGCCTCTCCCAAGCAGCTGGGTGAAATCTTGTTTGACCAAATGAAATTGGTCGATAAACCCAAAAAGACCAAAACAGGCCAGTATGCAACGGGTGAAGACATCCTGTCCAAGCTGGCCGGAGAGCACGAGATTGCCAGTAAGATTCTGGAGTTCCGGGAGTATCAGAAGCTCAAGTCTACCTACGTAGATGCACTGCCTAAACTGATCAGCTCCAAAAGCGGTCGGGTACATACGGACTACCGACAAACGGTGGCAGCAACGGGTAGGTTAAGTTCCAATAACCCCAACCTGCAAAACATCCCGATAAGGACTCCCAAAGGCCGGGAGATCAGAAAAGCATTTGTACCGCGCAGCGAAGAGTACGTCCTCATGGCCGCTGACTACTCCCAGATAGAGCTGCGGATCATGGCCTCATTGTCAGGTGACGAAGGCATGATGGAGGCTTTCCGCGAAGGGCGGGATATCCATGCAAATACTGCCTCCAGGGTGTTTGGCGTGGCGCTCGATGCCGTAGAACCGAACATGAGAAGAAAAGCCAAAGAAGTCAACTTTGGAATTATCTATGGTATTTCAGCCTTTGGTCTGGCACAAAACCTCAATATTTCACGATCAGAGGCCTCAGAGATCATCAGCGCCTATTTCGGAGAGTTTCCGGCGGTGAAGTCCTACATGGATGAGAGCATCAACCGGGCACGCGAACTGGAGTACGTAGAAACTATCCTGGGCAGAAGGCGCTATTTGCGCAATATCAACTCCAAGAACTTCACCATGCGTGGTTTTGATGAAAGAAACGCCATCAACGCACCCATCCAGGGAAGCGCAGCCGACATGATCAAAATCGCCATGATCAACATCCACAAATGGATGAAAGAAGAACAGCTGCAATCAAAAATGATCATGCAGGTTCATGATGAATTGGTTTTTGATGCCCACCGGGACGAGTTGGAGCTCCTGAAAGAAAAAACTGTGGATTTCATGACGCAGGCCTTGCCGCTCAACGTTCCCATGGAAGTAGGGCTGGGCATAGGAGCCAATTGGCTGGAAGCACATTAAATGAATTAAGAAACTAATAGATTTTATTACGATTGTTTTTATATGAGGCAAAATTGAGTCCCAAACAAAAATCTATCATTTATCATGGTGAATTATAGATGAGTAATGGCGAAATACCTTACTAATTATTTTTGATATTTAATGTAGCGTTTTGGACGATTATTAAATTTTCGGAATACAAATTACACATCATGAATTAATAATTATTTGAAGGGTTTTAGAAAGATCATGATTCAACACCAAAATCAATCTATAATTAAAAAAACGTGATAAAGTCTTAATAAGTCTATCAAAAGAAAACATACCATGTTAGAGCATATACCAAGCCTTAGCGACATCAAAAGAGCGCACCAGCGCATCAAGGATTACATCCTGCATACCCCCATCATTACGTCCAATAGTATCAATGAAATGACGGGTGCCAGCATCTTCTTCAAGTGTGAGAACTTTCAGAAAGTAGGTGCCTTTAAAATGCGGGGCGCCATCAACGCCATCCTCAGCCACCGGCCGGAAGAGCGTACTAACGGTTTTGCCACACACTCTTCGGGAAATCATGCCCAGGCAGTAGCACTGGCTTCTAAAATCGCCGGAACACAGGCCTACATAGTCATGCCTAGTAATGCACCGTCAGTAAAGAAGAATGCCGTGCAGGAATATGGGGCTGAGGTCATTTTCTGTGAGCCCAATGAGAAGTCGAGAAAGGAAACCTGTGACAAGGTGGTGAGCGAGACGGGTGCGATCTTCATCCCTCCTTTTGATGACTACCGCGTCATCGCCGGACAAGCAACAGCGGCCAAAGAACTCATAGAAGACACCCCGGACCTGGATGTCATCATGACACCTGTGGGCGGTGGGGGCCTTTCGGCAGGTACTGCACTCATCACCAACTACATCATGCCTCGCACGGAAGTGATCCTTGCGGAACCAAAGAATGCAGATGACGCTTACCGCTCATTCAAAAGCGGCAAACTCAAAACAGTGAAAAACCCTGATACCATAGCCGATGGTCTGAAAGTATCGCTGGGAGAAAAGAATTTTGAGATCATTCAGAAGAACGTATCCGATATTTTATTGGTCACCGAAGAGGAAATCATCAATGCCATGCGCATTATCTGGGAACGAATGAAGATCATCATTGAACCAAGCTGCGCAGTACCCCTCGCTGCGGTCCTGAAAAACAAGGAGCGCTTCAAAGACAAGCGAGTCGGTATCATCATCACCGGTGGCAATGTAGACCTGGGGAACCTGCCGTTTTAAG
>ERZ1740068.845-NODE-845-length-11861-cov-5.517364_pt1 | contig 11861 bp, 10 predicted proteins | sample MGYA00581735_ERZ1740068 | MGnify/ENA primary metagenome ERZ1740068 (study PRJEB43018, sample SAMN04849740) | marine metagenome | isolation source: floating plastic debris | place: Pacific Ocean | collected 2008-08-30 | study: EMG produced TPA metagenomics assembly... | reverse complement strand
GCCATTTGCTTCAAGCCGGGGAACCCGTCCAACGCAATGGCTCCCCAAGACCGCACTTTCCGCTGCGCTCTCTGCGGTTTTTTATCCCAAACCGGTGCAACCGGAATTGATATAACGTATCCCCTATCCTACTCGTTAAATCAAAGCATTATCCAAGACTTTTTCGATACAATCGCAAAATATAAATTCGATGTTTTCGCAGTCTTCTTCTGGTATATCCACTAAATCTTTTTGATTTTCAGTAGGTAATATCACACGTTTAATACCAATACGGTTAGCTGCCAAAATCTTTTCTCTAACCCCACCTACAGCAAGAATTTCCCCGCTGAGGTCAATTTCCCCAGTCATTGCGGTATCGGTACGTACCGGACGATTCATTAATAGAGAAGCAATAGCCGTTACAATTGTCGCACCAGCTGATGACCCGTCTTTAGGTACGGAACCTGCTGGAATATGAATATGCAAGCCGCTAGTTCTAAATAAATTCGTATCGATACCCAATAATTCTGCATTTGACCAAACGTAATCATAAGCAATCCGAGCGGATTCTACCATTACCTCACCGAGGTGTCCGGTAACTACGAAGTCTTTGCTTTGAGGTAGTTTTACTGCTTCTACTAATAAAACCTCTCCACCCGCTACAGTCCAAGCAAGACCGCAAGCTACACCAGGTTGCGGTGATTTTTGGATATGTGACGGTAAAAAGTATTTTGTACCAAGTAATTCTTCTAGTTCTTCAGGATAAATAACTACTGGTTCTGTATTACCAGATGCATGACGAACCGCAACTTTACGACACAGAGAACCTAACTGCTGTTCTAATTGACGAACTCCAGCTTCACGGGTGTAGTTTTCAATTATCAAGTTTATGGTTTGAGGGGGTAGCACCAAAGCATTGTTAGGAAGTCCAGCTTTTTCAATTTGACGGAGTAACAGATGTTTTTGAGCAATAGCTAATTTTTCGGTACTCGAATAACCAGGTATCTCAATAATTTCTAATCTATCTAACAAGGGTGCAGGAACCTCAGATAAATTATTCGCAGTAGCGATAAAGAAAACCTGCGATAAATCAAAATCGCAATCTAAATAAAGGTCGCGGAAACAATAGTTTTGCTGTGGGTCGAGTATTTCTAATAATACCGAAGCAGGGTCGCCGCGATGACTATCCATACCGATTTTATCTAACTCATCGAGCATAATTACCGGATTTTTGACACCACATCGATGCAGCGCTTGCACAATTCTACCCGGCATTGCACCAACATAAGTCCGTCGATGACCTCGTAGTTCTGCTTCGTCGCGTAACCCACCCAAACTTACCCGCTCAAACGGACGATTTAAAGCATGAGCAATCGAAATTCCCATACTGGTTTTACCAACTCCGGGTAGTCCGACAAAACATAAAACCGTACCTACAGATATTTCGCTTGATTGTTTTTCTTTGCACTTTATAGCTTGCTTTAATTTAAAAGTCGCTAAATATTCAATAATTCTATCTTTAACTTTAGTTAAACCATGATGTTCTGCATCTAAAACAACTCTTGCATCATTTAATTCCAGATTTATCTCAACAGTTTTATTCCAAGGTATTTCTAATATCCAATCAAGATAGGTACGAATTACATCTGCTTCTGCAAGATTATTTTCCAACCGTTTCAAACGTACTAATTCCCTTTGCGCTTGCTTGTAGATAGCGTAAGGTAAATCAGCTTTTCTCAAACGTATTTTTAAATCTTCAACTTCATCATTTTCTATATTGTCAAGACTCCATTCTGATTCAATTTTATCTAACAAATCCGATTCAAATGATTTTACTTGCTGTTGGTTAACTTCCTTTTTAATTTCTGTAATTATCTTAGAACGCGAACGTTGAATTTTAACTTCTTTACTCAAATATTCTAAAGCTATCTTCAAAAGCTGCTCTAAACTTTCCTCTTCTAATAGATTGTGAATTATTTTGATATCGTTAGTTATTAAAGCACTACTTTGATAAGCTAACTTTGAAGGTTCATTACATTCGGAAAGCGCAATCAAAACTTGCTCGAAAGTATTACAGCTAAGTTCGGCTATCTCCTGCCAATTTGATTTTATAATCTTGACTAGCGTTTCTATTTTCGCAGAAGTTTCTTGTTCGCTTAATTTACTTAATCTATTAAACTTAACTTCGCAAATATGGTCAAATACCTGCAATTTATCAATATTTACGCGCTCGAATCCCCGAAACACGCATTCTGCTACACCTACAGGTAATCTTGAAAAACTTTCTACTGTTGCCAAAGCAGCGACGGGATAAATATCATCTAAGCTTTCAATTTCGGCATTTTTATCCTTCTCAAATCGCTGTTGCATTTGCGGTCTAATTGTAGCTACAACTAATTGTTTATGATTTGATAATAATGCTGCTTCTACTACTCCAATTGAATAAGAATCAGTCAAAGTTATCGGTAATGCTACTTCCGGTAAAATAACAACATTACTTAAAGGAAGCATTAAACTTGTTTCCACTTTATTTGATATCTCTGATAATGGTTTCAGCATATAGTTTGTAAAGTTATCTCAAAAACGAAGATTGATTGTGATTAAAAACTTTCCTGATGTTGCTTTCAACGCGGTATACCATTTGTGGCGACATTAATATAGTGTTTCTCAGTCTCCGCAAGGTATATCTAAAAACCTCACCCCCAACCCCTCTTCTTAGTAAGGAGAGGGGAAATAAAGCTTTGCTTCGTCGGGTTGAGGTTGAACTGTACCTTAGTTGCTGTAGGAACGCTATAACGCTCTTAGTTAAAACCTAAAAAATATATCTTTCTTACTAATATAATTTAAATCGAAGTGCAGCTACAATTATTATTTTAACTATTTAACCTTTTCGCTGACTATTATAATTTAAAAGTCCATGATAACTCTTTCATATTTTTGAAATCTAAGATATTTTCGTGCGAACACTTTGCAAAAATTTACATTAAATAAAAGCTTTTTCTAATATATTGTGTTAACTTGATAATACAAGATTTATAGAGAATCACTTTCGGTTACGTCACTAACTTAAGCGACTAACCTCTTTCGGAACTCAATCTCTACAGTCTTTGAGCCAGGAGGTATTATATGTCATTTAATACCATCAAATTATCTACCATTTTAATCTATTTAACTTGTTTTGTAGCCTAGTAATTTTGCAGTCTTCATAACGAAAAAAGGTCTATTTAATTACTCGAAAGCTCTGAAAATTGAAAACTCAGATAATTAAGAATATAGCTAAGAAAAATAACAATTCAGCTAGCAATTACTGTCATTCCTAAAGTCTGAACCGTATATCAGCCAGAATCAGTAGGATAGATTCAAACCGTAACGAATACTTAAAAAACTAGTTTGTTATTTAAAAGAAGTTAAAAACCCATTACTAACTTTACTTTCAGATATGCGTATAAGGAGGAAAAAGAGATGGATGCTCAAGAAATTCTGAAGCGATATGCAGCAGGAGAAAGAGATTTCAGTCGAGTGCATATGGTTCAGGCATGTTTGACTAATGGCAAGTTAACAAAAACCAAGTTACCACAAATAAAGCTAGCAGAAACTTACCCAAATAAAGCCCATTCAAATCAGTCACAGTCAATAGATTTAGAAATCGTTGAAGCGTGCTTAATTGACGCAGAAATGATTGATTTTGATTTAAGCGGTGCTGATTTAAGTGAAGCTGATTTGAGTGGTGCTGATTTAAGTGGATCTCACTTGGGAGGAGCGGATTTAAGGGGAGCCAACCTGAAACAGACAAATTTGCGAGGAGCTGACTTACGAGGAGCTATTTTGACAGGAGTGAATTTGAAGGAAACTCTGTTAGAAGAGGCAGACTTAAAAGGAGCCTATCTAGATAGATAAGAACTTAATAATTTGAATTAAGTACGTCTCAAATTATAAATTGCCTCATCCTTGGTGAGGCAATTTTTTTCAATGCTCACAACTTCCTCAAATTATTTATTTATAAATAAAAATAGATAAGTAAATTTACATTATTAGTGAGAAAAATGAATCGCAGGATGCAAATTGACACTTCTTAAGGAGGTGATATAAATGACTACATTCCGCAACCGCACTGAAGCCGGACAAATTTTAGCCCAAAAGCTCCGAACTTACACAAACTGCTCGGATGCAATCGTACTAGCTTTACCTCGTGGAGGTGTTCCGGTGGGTTATGAAATAGCCAAGGCATTAAATTTGCCATTTGATATCTGCGTAGTCAGAAAGCTAGGTATTCCCCATCATCCGGAATTAGCAATGGGTGCCATTGCTCCCAATGGAGTACGAGTACTAAATTACGATATTCTCAGCGAATGGGGTATACCCGATAAGACAATCGACAAAGTTTCAGCTAAAGAACTAAGGGAATTACGCAGACGCGAGTATTCTTATCGAAATAATCATTTACCTGTTGACGTGAAAAACCGTACAGTCATACTCGTAGATGACGGTATAGCTACGGGTTCGACTATACGTGCAGTCATTGCTTTGATACGACAACAACAACCCAAGCGGATAATCGTAGCGGTTCCCGTTGCACCAAAGAGTGTGTGTAAAGAACTACAATCGGAAGTTGATAAGCTTGTATGTTTGAAAATGCCAGAACCTTTTTATGCTGTGGGTTTGTGGTATGACAATTTTTCACAAACGACCGACGAACAAGTACATAAACTACTTGAAAAATCCACAGCAATAGCTAATGCAGCATGAAATTATGTGTATGGGGCAATGGGCACAGGGCATTGGGAATAAATAGTCATCAGTAATTTTACTAAGAGCATTTGCTTTTAAAAACGTTTTTTTGCAATCAGTATAGAATTTCGGAGGGGATAACAATGACTAGTAATGTTTTAAACAAGGTTAACGAAAAAATAGTTTCGATTCCGATTGGTTCTGTTAATTTACAGGCTGAATTAGTAATACCATTAGACGCTCGCTCCATAGTATTGTTTGCACATGGTAACGGTATTGGACGCTATAGCACTCGCAATCGTTATTTAGCTCATGTCTTACGTCAAACAGCGGGAGTTGGAACTGTATTGGTAGACTTGTTAACTCCCCAAGAAGAAGCAATCGACTTACGCAGCAAGCATTGCAGCAGTAACGTGCAGTTTTTAGCAAAAAGATTAATCGGTATAACTGATTGGTTGCTCAATAACCCTAGCACTAGTAATTTGAAAATTGGTTATTTTGGCGATCGCACTGGTGGGGGAGCGGCGTTACTTGCAGCAGCAGAGCATCCTATGGCTGTTGGAGCAATAGTTTCGCGCAGTGGGGAAACCTGTTTAACATCAGATGTTCTAAGTTACATACAAGCTCCAACCTTATTAATCGTGGGTGAAAATGATTTACCGTTAATTGCAATGAATCAAGATGCATTGACACATATTCGAGCATCGAAAAAGCAGCTAGAAATGATTCCCGGTGCTTCTCAAAAATTCAGCGAACCGGGTGCTTTAGATGAAGTAGCTCGTTTAGCAAGTTGTTGGTTTAATTATTATCTTGCATCACATCAACAACGAGAGCTATCAGTTCATGCTATGCCTTGGCATCAAATTAATTTTGGATTTTAGTAATTGAATCAATAACTTAATTGATAATTGATTTATTAAATAATTGAAACTCTTCTAGAGACGCAATATATTGCGTCTCTAGATTGTAATTAATCGTGCTATCAATCGAAAGAGAAATTGTAAATTGTTCTAAGTTTGAATCCGTCAATCTCTTCTCCAAATTCTTCCGGATGTGCGAGGTATTTCTCCTCGGGAAAATCTTCCGGATGTACGTGGAATTTCTCCTGTCGAAATTCTTCTGGAGTTGCGGCGTATCCGCCTTCTCCAACTACTTACAAGCCGACATCTTACTCTTCCTCGTCTGCCTCTTCTGAAGCAGGAATATCTCCGACAGCGTTGATATAACCATCTTCTGTTCCTACGGACAGTAGTACACCGTGTTCTTCTGAACCGATTTCTACGTCGGCTGATTCTTTGAGCAACTAAAACTTCTTCTGCACTACCTAATGGTGAATTTACCTCTGAAGCAAATGCGGGAAAAGCAGTCGTACTTAATGTTAAAAGTGCCGCTAGGGCAATTGTATTCTTTAGTAATTTTTTCATAACTCGGATCTCCTTACGATAAATCCGAACTCCTACTTATATTATCTCTCTGTCAACAGGGAATTTACTTAAAAAAACAAGAAGTGACATAAAAATTTATTTGCTTATCTATTATTAAATGAACAGGGAATTATGGTTATTCAAAAAAATATTTGCTCACAACTTCCTCACATTTTTTTTCTACTCTTAAATTGAGAGCGGAAATGCAAGAAACTGCTGAGGATATCCGTCTCAAATTAGAAATTCCAGGAATGGAAGCTAAAGATTTGAACGTTGATGTCACCGAAAATTCTGTTTCTATTAGCGGAGAACGTAAGTCTGAAACCAAGAAAGAAGAAAAAGGTATGGTGCGGTCGGAATTCCATTACGGCAGATTTGAGCGGAAAATTCCTTTACCATCTCACGTTCAAAACGATAAAGTACAAGCAGAATACAAAAACGGTATTCTTACCCTTAAATTACCTAAACTTGAAGGCGAGAAACATAAAGCCGTGAAAATAGAAGTGAAATAGATATAACTGTTGGTTAATTGTTGAAAATAATAATGTAGAGACGTTGCAGTGCAACGTCTTTTATCTGTTTTTATCTATTTCGCGTAATTAAATATAAAATAGGACCAGTGGCGTGATGATATTGCAAAAATAATAATTATTATTATGTTTTTAACAGTATCCTTTAAGTTTTAAGAGATAATATAAATAGGATGTAAATACTTATATCCTACATTTCAATTAATTAATTCACTTACTAATAAATAAGTGGGGTGGTTCAGAATGAAAACTACTCGCATATTTACTTGCTGTGCTATTTTAGCCCTTCTATTAGGGAATAGTTCAACATCGGCTCAATCCCGCACAGCAATCTCAACTTCTGTGGCAAAATCTCCTCCTATCGAAGTACTTAATGTTGGCAAGGATAATTCTTTGAAAACCCAACCCGTACTTCCGATTAAAATTTCTCGAACAAACCTTTTCTCCGCTGATAGGTTTGTAATGAAGGGAATTGCTTATGGTTTAGCAGGAAATTATCAAGAAGCAGCTAAATCGCTCCGTCTTGCTATTAGGCTCGATCCAAATCATCCTGACGCACATAACAACTTAGGCAATGCTTTAGCTGAAATGGGAAAATTGGATGAAGCGATTGAAGCATATCGTCGTGCTATTGCTCTTCATCCAGAGGAAGCTATTGCAGCTGGTTCCCATAATAATCTTGGTATAGTACTAGTAGAAAAAGGACAATGGGAAGAAGGAATCAAGTTCTACTGCCGTGCCATTAGGTTAGACCCTAATTTTTCTAGTCCTTACCAAAATTTAAGAAAAGTATTAGCCCAAAAAGGTGTTGATGTTCGTAACCTCGATATTGCCTATCGCCAGAATGCAGATGCTTTGGGCGAACTCGCTACTATCTTGTATAGCCAAGGTCAATTAGAAGGGGCACTTGCTTGTTTACGTTGCCAGGTTGAGCTTAACCCTAAAAATGTTGCATCTTACAACAATCTAGGAGGGGTTTTAGCCGATTTGGGTCGCTTAAAAGAGGCTGATGAAGCTTTTCAACGGGCTATTCAGCTAGATCCAAGTGATTCGATGACCTATAACAACTTAGGTACTTTATTAAGGAGACAAGGACGAATAGAAGAGGCAATAAAAGCGTACCGTCAAGTGATAGAACTTCCAGATAGACCTGGTGTTCCTACAAGCGCTCATACACTTGCCTACGATAATTTAGGAACTATATTCCTCCAACAAGCGATACTCAATAACAACATCAAAACCTTAAAAGAAGGAATTGCATACCTTCGTCAGGCTAAACAAATCGATGCCAATTATGCTCCAGCTTACATAGATTTGGCAACTGGATTAATTGTTCAAGATGTACTCGCTAATTCTGGAGTAGAAGAAGCAATCACACTACTACAACAAGAATTACAGCTAGAGGATATGCCTTATCGCTCGACTCGAACTCATGTGATGAGCCACTATTTCTTGGGGTTTGCTTATAAAATTCAAGACAACTTGCAAGAAGCAATTAAAGAATTTACCCTGGCAACTCAGTTAGATCCAAACTTTACCGATGCCCAAAAGGAACTTGAAGCAACTAGGCAGCTACTAAATCCTTAAATCCAATCCCCAATCCCCTATTCCCAATGTATTAGTTAATTTTCTTATCACCAAAAGTAATGCTATCTACTTTATAAGTAGGTGGCTCAACATGAATAACAACCCGCACGGGATGAAATTTTTCTTGTATACGGTGTTCCACCTCTTCAGTAATACGATGTGCATGTTCTACATCGAGAGGATCTACAATTAAATGCATTTCAACAAATACTTGTCTTCCAACAACACCTCGCGATGCAATATCGTGACAATTAACTACTCCGGGAACCGAAAGTACTATTTGATGAATAACTTCTGGTGCTATTGCGATTTTATCCACTAACCAAGGTAGATTATCTTTTATAATTGACCACCCGCTCCAAAACACCAACATAGCTACTGGTAAAGCCAAAACTATATCTAACCATTGATAACCAAACCAAACACCTATTAAACCCCCAATAACCGTAATAGTTATCCAGACATCACTCATCGTATGTTTGGCATCAGCAATTAAAATCGCACTCATAAAACGTTTGCCTACAGCACGTTCAATAAATGCTACAGATATATTAATACCCAAAACAATTAATAATATCCACAACTCAAATTGTGATACTTTGACTACTACAATATCTTGGATAATCCTATCAATTACACTTTGAATAATTTCAAAGCAAGCTATACCTAAAAAAGCTGCAATACCTAATGCTCCTAAAGCTTCAAACTTTTGGTGTCCATAGGGATATTCTCTATCAGGTAATGGGGAAGAAAATCTGTTAGCGACTAATCCTAAAATATTGTTAGCGCTATCAGTTACACTATGGAGCGCATCAGCAATTAAAGTTAAAGAACCAGTTGATAGCCCTACAAAAAATTTTAACCCCATAACTGACAAATTAAATAACAAAGTAATAGTTAAAACTTTTTTAACTATGCGACGATTGTCGATATTCATAGAGTAACCCTGGTTTATTGTCTTGATTCCGTTAGAAATGACACCAAGACTTTTAATTATTGTGTACTATCCTTTGTTGTCTAAAATAGATTGTCAGATTTCTAGATTTTTTGCAATTTTTCTTCAGATTTTCATTTAGCAACGCCTAATTTCTATTTGCACTGAGTGTTTGATGAAATATTATTAATCAAAGCTTATATCCAATCTGACGCAAAAAATCTTTACGCTCCATCATATCTTGAGAAGATTCTACACCCTTCGGCGCAAATCCATCTATAACACCGATAATACCCCTTCCTTGCTCCGTTTCTGCCACAATAACCTCTACCGGATTCGCAGTAGCACAGTGAATAGTACAAACTTCAGGAACTTGTCTAATGGTGTTGAGAAAATTCATCGGATAAGCATTTTTTAATAAGATAATAAAGCAGTGTCCGCAGCCTAGCTCTAAAGCATTTTTTTGAGCAATTGATTGTAAATATTCATCATTTCCTGAATGTCGAACTAAACATTCTCCCGATGCTTCACAAAAAGCCAATCCAAACTTGACTTGTGCTACCTGTTGTATCATGACTTCGTGTAAGTCTTCAACAGTTTTGATGAAATGACTTTGACCGATGATGACGTTACAATCTTCAGGAATTTTTACTGCAACTGTTTGAAGTTTCATAATCTATTTGAGTTGATTGAGAATATTTTTAAATGATTACTTTTTGCGCTCGTTAATCTTTGTTTAACTATAAATAAAGATTATGGGGAAATCGTGAAGGTGTTATCTCCCGCATCGAATTTTATTTTCCTCATAAAATCCTCAAGTTTGATATTGCATAATTAGAAAAAACTGTAAGTATTTGTTATGTCATGTTTGAGGTTTACATCTATTAGATGCAGGATGGCCGTCTATTGCCACATATCTAAGCTTAGAATTTAGATTATTATGCAACAGCCAAATTTTTATTGTACAAATGTAAAGCAATTACAATGTCAGAATCAGTTTTGAAATATACTGATAATGATGCAGCTACAGTATTTAACCAACATTTAAGTAGAAAATAAATTACAAAAGTCAAAGCAAAGTAATTACTAATGGGGAATACGAAATGAAGCATGATAGTTTGCAAAGCCCCCAGGAAATTCAGTCAGATACTAATCCAGCTATTGGGCAAGATTATCTTGATTTACCGTCGAACGAGACTGTATTAGTAAATAATGAGACAATAACCAATCCTCCTCAAAAATCTAAGAAGCAAATATGGCTGTATTTACTCTTAGGAGTTGGTATTATTGCGATAGTTGGTGCATTATTCCGACAGTTACAAGAGACTCCCCAGCAAACACCAATTGAAACCCCACAAGCAGCACGGTTAAGCGTCAGAGCAACAGAAGTCAAAATTCAACCTTTGCAAAAATTTGTTTTTGGTGATGGTTATGTTTGGGCTGTACGACGAAAGCACCTGACTTTTGAAACTTCAGGAACCATCACTTATATCAAAAAAAATAATGGACGCGAGTTGCGAGAAGGAGATTTTGTTAAAGCGGGTGATTTGCTTGCAAAAGTTGACGATCGCAAACTCAGGGCAGAATTAGCACAAGCGCAAGCCAAAACGGCTGAAGCCCAAACCCAAAGTGTTGCAGCACAAGCTAATATTTCCCAAGCAAACGCATCTGTAGAGCAAGCCAAAGCTGATGTAATTAGAGCGCAAGCTGATTTAGAATCCGCTCAAGACGCTTATAGGTTAGCAACATCGGAACTAAAACGACGCGAAAAACTCTTCGCAGAAGGAGCAATTTCCATCTCGGATGTTGATGTCTACAGAAATAAAGCCAAAGACGCTTGGGCAAAAGTAAAAGCAACCAAAGCCCAAGTCAGCGCTGCTCAAAGTCGAGTCAAATCTGCGAACGGTCAACTTGAGTCAGCGAAATCTCAACTTCAATCAACAAAAGCTACCATCGCTTCAGCTCGTGCGGGACAAGTCCGTTCTAGCGTTCAAATGGAAGACACGGTAATTGAAGCACCTTTTAATGGTACTGTCGCTCATATGAATATCGGTGAAGGGGATTACTGGACACCCCAAAGAGTCTTAATCTCTGGAGATAATCAAAGTGTAGTTGATTCGGTACCGATGATTTTGATTGATCCCAAAGCATACGAGGTCAGACTAAAATTACCAGCTTTTGACGGTACTTTAGTACGTCCCGGTCAATCAGCCTATGTGGTGTTAGACAAGGATATGAGTGCAGCCTCTACCAAAGGAATGTCACAACAAACCCTATTTCGTCTTGCCAGAGCAAAAGGTAGAGTCTTTTCTGTTAGCCCTTCAATTTCTCCTGGTGAGCGTGCAGTAGAAGTGGTTGTTCGTTTAGAACGGGGAATAAAAAATGTACGAGATGGGGAGCGAGTTTCCGCATGGATAGCAGTCGAAGAAAACCCCAAAGCTCTTTCAGTTCCACCAGATGCAATTATTTACCGCGACCAAAAACCCCATGTTTTTGTTGTCGATAAAGACAATCAAATAGTTAAACTGCGTCCCATCGAAGAAGGAATTCGCGGAATTTCTCAACAAGAAATTAAAAGTGGTATCCAACCAGGTGAGTTAGTCGTTACCGAAGGACGAAATCGTTTAGTTGACGGTACACCCGTGGAAGTTGTGGGGAGAGAGAGGGAGTGAGAGAGTG
>ERZ1740068.844-NODE-844-length-11865-cov-8.715665_pt1 | contig 11865 bp, 5 predicted proteins | sample MGYA00581735_ERZ1740068 | MGnify/ENA primary metagenome ERZ1740068 (study PRJEB43018, sample SAMN04849740) | marine metagenome | isolation source: floating plastic debris | place: Pacific Ocean | collected 2008-08-30 | study: EMG produced TPA metagenomics assembly... | reverse complement strand
TACTTCTAACTCTCAGGAATGGCATTTAGTAATTATGAAAGCTAATAAATATGTTGAAATAAACCGTTGTATCTAAACCGAATTGCTTACTGGCAAATGCTTTTAGGTGGATACTGGGAATAGGTAAAACACAAAAGGAGCAAGTTAACTTTCTTGCTCCGCGCTAGATACTTGTTTTCAAAGAGGGCGGCTGATGGGATTCGAACCCACGAATGGAGATACCACAAACCTCTGCCTTAACCACTTGGCTACAACCGCCATATTTTTCGTTATTAGTTAGTATAGCAGCTTATAAATGATTTTATCAAGCATTTTTTTGGAACGGAGTCATATAATCTAGAGTCTAGTAGTAAAATAGTTAATTTTTATATTTCAAGATAATGAAATTTGTAAGTATTGCTGCATATGCTGGAGTAGCCGCATTAGTTGCTTTAGGGGTTGCAATGACTGGTACTAATCCATCACGAGCCGAGTATGAGGAATACGCGACGGCCAGATTGAGCGAGTATCTAAAGGAACAGGGATGTAGCAAGACTCCAAGTTTTTTGGATAATATCATCAAATTCAACTGTGCAAAAGCGATAGATTCAGCTAGTCCCCAAATTAAGCAGATAATTAAGGCATCTACTCAAAAGCATGATTATGTGTTGTTTAGTGTTTATCGCACGACTTTAGAAATAAATTCTTTATTACCAGCCTATCAATTCGAGACTGTAGGAGCATTAGATAACTTCTTTATCTATAAAGCGCAAAGGGAATAGCAAGTAGAAAGTAGCAAGTAGCAAGTAGCAAGTAGCAAGTAGGAGTTAGGAGTTAGGAGTTAGGAGTTAAGAATTATTAATTTCTCTCCCTCCCTCTCTTGATTGCAATACGGTAACTAAAACTGGGAATACTTGGATATAAGCATTCCCTTTTTCAAGCGCTGATATAAGAATGAGTTACTGTACAAATATTAATTGCTTGTCTCCGCAAAATTACGACGGAGCAATTTTTTGTATGAGTTGTGGTAAGCAACTTTTACTGAAAGAGCGTTATCGTCCGCTTCGTTTAATCGGACATGGTGGTTTTGGGAGAACTTTTTTATGTAAGGATGAATATATTCCTTCCAGACCTAAATGCGTTATTAGACAACTTTGCTTTCCTCATACAGAACCAAAAACAAATAATGACAAATTAATAGAGTTATTTCGTCAAGAAGCGATTCGTTTGGATGAGTTGGGACTGCATCCACAAATTCCGAAACTTTTGGCACATTTTGAGCAAGAGGAAGAATTCTACTTGGTGCAAGAATGGATTGCTGGTAATTCTTTGATGCAAGAAATAGATGATAAAGGTATTTTAAATGAATATCAAATAAGGCAAATACTACAGGAATTATTACCGGTACTGCAATTCATTCATTCTCGCAACATCATTCATAGAGATATAAAACCAGCGAATATTATGCGGGAATCTCTTGCATATAATGCAGATAGTAATCCACCTAATAAAAAACAAAATTCAAAACTGTTTTTAATTGATTTTGGAATTGCAAAACATATTAGTAACGCAAAATTTCAGCAGACTGGAACAAAAATAGGAACTCCAGAATATATGGCTCCCGAACAATTGCGGGGTAAAGCATTCCCAGCCAGCGATATTTATAGTTTAGGAGTGACATGCATTTATTTATTAACAGGTATTTCTCCTTTTGATTTATTCGATGTTTCTCAAGATGATTGGGTATGGAGAGATTATTTATTACCAGAAAATAAGGTAAGTGCTGGTTTGGGTAAAATATTGGATAAAATGCTCAAAAATTCAGTTCCCCAACGTTTTAAACAAGCAAATGAAATTTTATCGGCACTATCGATTCAGCAGGAATCACGAGTTAAAAACGTTGATTTAGGGGTAATTGACACTAGAAGTCTTAGTAATTCTGAAGATATAAGTAAAAATGAAATAGATTATACCCATTTAAAAGATTTACTAAAAAAGCGTAAATGGCAACGGGCAGATATAGAAAGCTGGAAAATTATGTGTATATCTCTATCAAAACCAGTAGGGACTTATCTATTTAAAAGTGATATTGAAAATTTGCCCAACAATAGTTTGAAAATCATCGATAAATTATGGATAACATACAGTAAAGGTCGCTTTGGTTTTAGCATCCAAAAAAGAATATATGACAGAGTTGAAGCCGATTATTTTAAGTTTTGTGCGGCTATTGGTTGGCCAACCTATAATTCTTTAGATTCAGCTAATTCTGATTATTATTACAGCTTGAAAGCACCGGTCGGACATTTACCTACACGTATCTGGATGGGTGGTTCCCAGTGGTGGAGACATGCTGATACATTTGCTGCAAAGTTGGAAAATCTGCTTTAGAAAGTAGTTTTGAGTGGTTTTTTCTGTCATAGGTGGGGAGACTTAGCACTCCACATCCTCCCAAATCGCTTTTTTCAAGGCTATAACATAATTAAAGTTTCTGTAAAAAAGTTGACTAGTCTTTGAAAAGTATGCGGTTATTACATAGATTTATTACAAACTACGTTACTTCTCTGAGGAGAAGGAATAAGTTCTTTAGACGCTTTAGTTTAGGACTAATTTTTATTTTATCGACCGTGATGGTAAGCCATTTCGATTTGTCGTTAGGGGTGCGGATATCGTCAGCTACAGCAGTTGAAGCGAAACAAATATCTTTCACAGCTTTGGTAGAGCAGGGAAAGCAATATTACCAAGCAGGAGAGTTTACAAAAGCTATAGAAAAATGGAGGGAAGCTGAAGGAGTTTTTCGCTCTAAGGGTGATGTTCTCAATCAAAGTGCTGTGCTGAGCAATTTAGCTCTTGCTTATCAACAGTTGGGAAACTGGTCTGAAGCTAATTCATCAATAGAAAATAGCCTTAAATTATTAAATAATCTGTCTGCTTCTCAAGTAAAGTCCTTACGTGCTGAGGCTTTTAATATTCAAGGTAGTATTTTAATCTCTCAAGGAAAGACTCAGCAAGCTCTAAGTTCTTGGACTGAGGCTGAAAAAATTTATCAAAAGGTAAATAATAATGCCGGTTATATCCGTAGTTTGCTCAATAAATCTCAAGCTTTGAGAGCAATGGGACTTTATCCCCGTGCTAAGTCTGCTTTGGAACAGGTAAATAAAAGTTTGCTCGATGAACCACCATCTTTACTTAAAGCTGCTAGTTTATTGAATTTTGGCGATACTCTGCGGTTGATGGGAGATTTGCAAACATCCCATAAAGTTTTATTAGAAAGTTTAGCTATCGCAGAAAAATTAGATTCTCAAAATGATATTGCTTCAGCATCGCTTAGTTTAGGAAACAATGCTCGCGATAGAGAATTACCAGAAGAAGCATTTAAATATTATCAACGAGCAATTATCTCAGCAACATCTCCGATTGATAAAGTCCGGTCACAACTGAATCAATTGCGTTTGCTGATTGATATGCAAAAATGGCAGGAAGCTGAAGATTTAGCAGCCCAAATAAAACCCCAAATCCAAAGTTTACCTATCAGTCGTACAGCTATATACACAAAAGTAAACTTTGTCCAAAGTTTGACAAGAATCAAAGATAATAAACAAGATAAGAATTGGGAAAATGATTACAGTGCAAAACTGCTTGGCTTAGCTGTTCAAGAAGCTCAAACAATAGAAGATTCAAGGGCTGAATCTTATGCTTTGGGTTACTTGGGAGAACTTTACGAAAAATCGCAGCAGCTATCAGATGCGCGGAAACTTACAGAAAAAGCATTGATATTAGCTCAAACTACTAATGCAAATGATATTGCTTATCGTTGGCAATGGCAATTGGGAAGATTATTAAAAAAGCAAAACCGAATAGATGAAGCAATAACTGCATATAGCGAATCTGTAAACACTTTGGATTTAATTCGTAATGATTTAGTTGCTAATAACGTTGATGTTCAGTTTTCTTTTCGCGAAAGTGTAGAACCTGTTTATCGCGAATTAGTTGGTTTATTGCTTCAACCCCAATCTACAGAAAACTCAAAATCTGGAAAACAGAAAGAAAAAGTAAATCAAAGCAATCTCCAAAAAGCTCGTAAAATAATAGAGTCTTTGCAGCTAGCAGAACTAGACAATTATTTTCGAGAAGCTTGCTTAACTAACAGTCCAACTCAGATTGATAAAATAGACCCGCAAGCAGCAGTTATTTATCCGATTATTTTACCTGACCGTTTAGAAGTAGTTCTTTCTTTACCCAATCAAACTTTACATCATTACAGTAACGCGATTCCTCAAAGCCAATTAGAAAAGAATATTCAGCAAATGCGACGTTCTTTGAGACGCACATCTGTTAAAAAAGAAAGACTTGCTATTGCACAAAATTTGTACAATTTACTTATCGAACCAGCAGAAGCAGAACTACAAAAAAACAACATAAAAACTCTAGCATTTGTACTTGATGGTTCAATCAAAAACCTGCCAATGGCAGCCCTTTTTGATGGTAAACAATACTTAATAGAAAAGTACAATTTAGCGCTAACTCCGGGACTGCAACTATTTGCTCCTCGACCTTTAGAAAATAATGATTTAAAAGTATTGGTTGGTGGTTTAAGCGAATCTCGACAAGGATTTAGCTCGCTTCCTGGAGTAAAGACCGAAATAAATCAAATCAAATCCGAAATTGCTTCAGAGGTACTAATAAATCAAACATTCACAACTAAATTGTTAGAAAAACAAATCACCAAAACACCATTTCCAGTAGTGCATTTAGCAACACACGGACAATTTAGTTCCAACGCAAAAGAGACCTTTGTTCTTACTTGGGATAATCGGATTAACGTTAAACAATTAGGTCAACTACTGCAAAATCGAGACACATATAGTAAAAATCCCATCGAACTATTAGTATTAAGCGCTTGTCAGACAGCAGAAGGAGATAAACGTGCAGCACTAGGACTAGCAGGAGTCGCAGTCAGGTCTGGTGCAAGAAGTACCTTAGCTAGCTTGTGGGCCGTAGACGACCAATCAACTTCAGCATTTATGGTGGAATTTTACAAACAACTTTCACAACCGAATATGTCCAAAGCACAAGCATTACGTCAGGCCCAAATTTCATTAATTAAACAAAGCGGATTCAAGCATCCTTTTTATTGGGCACCTTTTGTACTGATTGGAAATTGGCTTTGAAAAGGTAATTGGTAATGGGTAATGGGTAATAGGTAATAGGTAATAGGTAAGAGGTAATAGGTAAGAGGTAATGGGTAATAGGTAATGGGTAATAGGTAATTGGTAATGGGTAATAGGTAATTGGTAATAGGTAATTGCTAATATAAAAATCCCCTTTGTATCTCTTTTTTAGAGTCTTTTACAACAGGGGATTAAAAATAAATATGCAGTAATAGTTAATTGTTAACTGTTCACTGCTCACTGCTCACTGTTAACTGTTAACTGTTAACTGTTAACTGATAACTGTTCACCGATTCAAAGGTGCTTGAGCAATACCGCTTAAACCAACTGATGAGAGCAAATCTTTCCATGCTGTATCAATTTCGGAGTTAAAAGGTTGAGAAAGCTTGAGTTTGGCGAGATTTGAAACAGCTTCGACCCAATATCCTGATTCGCTTAAAGCTATTACTTGCTCTAAAGATGTTGGCTGATTTAGCTGATTTCTCAATGCGGAAGCTGGCGCAACTCGACGTACTAATCCTTCTACAAATGGGTTTTGAGGTCCCGATTGTTGGCAAATTATTGATACCACAAATCGATAATCTTTACCTATTTCTAGTCCTGGTTCTGATGTTGGTAAGCTAAGATTAACGATTCCTGGAGTATTTCCTAGGCTTACTTGTCTTTGATAAATTCCTTCTTCTTGTTCGTTGTAAATGGTAAATTCTAGAGATTTAGCTGAAGTTGAAGGGACATATACCATCATATTTGGGTGAGAAGATGCTGTTAATCCCAATTTTGAGGATGGTAATAATGGAACTAGGGTCTTATCAATAGTTTGATTTTGAACACCAAGAGAAGCAATCCCTGATTGCTCGCACATTCCGTTGTTTCTTCGACCTCCCCCTACTGCATTTCTTGGTGCTCGCTGACCCTGGGGAGGTACAAACTTGACTCTCGAACGTCTTCGAGTGGGAGTAGTTTTCTTGGTAGCGTTACTCTGTGCTTGAACTCTTGTCGTCAAAGCAACAATTGAAGTCCCTTGAAGTACAATTGTGGCGAGAAGTATCCAAAAATGAGCGATTTTATTCGATTTCATCTTAAAAAAGTTGTTATATAGTCATATAAAAATATGATTCCCTAAATAACCCGGAAACTAACAGGTTTCTTCTTTATTTATTTACAGTAGAAAATTCTGACAAGATGTTGAAGAAGCTCTAGAATTTTTTGAAGTCGCTTGGGGTGCTTTTGCGACGAATATAACGTTACCTTTACTGTCTGTAATCCAGCCGGTAGCTTCTATAATTTGATTTTTTTGATTATCTATAGTAACACTAGGATTTTTAGAATTAATAGGACTATTAGACGCTGCTGCTTGCGAAACTACTAAATCAACTAATCCAAATAAGATGGCATTTCCGCTAAATAGATTATTAGGACTTTGCGGTAATCCACCTCTTCCGCTGATAATAAACTCATTTTCCCCAGAAGCAGCACATCCAGGCTGAATTTTAGCTTCTTGAGATAAAGTTGATGGTAAATTTATCCTAGAAAAGGATGGGTCTATATTCAATTGATTGAGCGTTACTTGTCCGCTAACACCAAATTTAGAGCTAGCTGTAATATCGCTTTTTGGTGTTATTTTTTCGCGAGATATTAAACCAAAAATATTCTGAGTAGTAATATCGATATTACCACCATTACCTTTGTCTGCATTGGCGATAATATCACTATTCTCAAATGGTAATCCAATCACAAAACCGTCGGAATTATTAATAGTAATATTGCCACCATTAGCATTATTAAAGGCTTCCGCAGAAATTAAGCTATTGTTTTCCAATGTTAATAAATTTTGGATATCAAGGGTAATTTCCGCAGTTCTTGACCCTTCTCCAATTCCCGTTTCAGCATTCAATTTACCTTGGTTTAAGAATAAATTATTAGCTGTAATTTGCAAATATCCTGCTTGTCCTGATTTACTGCTAACATTGATTTCAGATTTATCTCGTACATCAAACTGATTTGTATTGGCTTCTATATAACCTGCGGTTCCACCATTACTTGCTTGTACCGATAAACCACCTTTACCAGTTAAATTTATATATTCTGTAGCGTTGATAGTTAAATTACCAGCTATGCCATCAGTTGTAGATGCAGTAATTCTACTATCATTAACTGAAAGATTATTCATCGCGTTTAATGTAATATCTCCACCATCACCTGATTCTGTCGTTGCAGATATTTTGGCGTTTTGAACAAGATTTACATCATTTGCATTGATTAAAATATCACCAGAAACTCCATCATTTCTACTACTGACATTTGCTTGAGAATTAGTCATAGTCAAATTATTAGTAGTAATGATTAATTCTCCTGCAATTCCATCACCTTTTGCTTCTGAGGCAATGATACTATTATCTGAAAGTTTGACTGAATCTGTGGCATTAATATTTATATCCCCAGCTTCTCCATTAATCGTAGATGCTGAGATTATGCTATTCGATAATTCTAGAGTATTTATATTATTAAAGGTAATATTACCATCAGTTCCCGATTCTTTAGTTTTCGCAGCTATTTCTGCATTGTTGCTAAGTAATACATTATTTGCTTCAACGTAAAAACTACCAGCACTTCCAGTACCTTGACTGCTAACATTTGCTTGGGAATTATTAGTTATATTTAATTGACTGGTAATAACATCAATATTTCCAGCGATACCATTTCCAGCTGCTTCTGATGCTAGTTTGCTATTATTTTCAACTGTAATTGAATCTGTCGCATCAATTTCTATATTCCCAGCAGTACCATCAACTGTAGTAGCACTAATAAAACTATTTTGACTTAAATATAAAGTCTTGAGATTTTCTAGCTCAATATCTCCACCATCACCAAAAACGGTATTGGCAGATATTTTGGCTTTGTTAGTTAAATTGATATTGCTAGCTTTGATTGAAATTAAACCTGCATCTCCTTGTTCTGCACTACTAACTACTACATTAGAATTATCGTTGATATTCAAATTATTGGTGATAATTTCTAAAAATCCAGCTTCACCTTTACCAACTGCTCCGGAAGCAATTTTACTATCTCGTTCAATTGTTACCTCACCGGTAGCATTAATAGTAATATCACCAGCTTCACCATCAATTGTAGTTGCAGAAATCAGACTTTCTTTGCTTATTTTTAAATTTTGTAAGTTTTTGAATTCAATATCTCCACTAATACCAGATTTTGTTTCTGCGGTTACTTTTGATAGGTTGTCAATTGTAATATCATCAGCATTTACTAATATATAACCTGCTTCTTTTTGACTATTTACACTAGCGATTGAAGCGTCAGTAATATTCAGATTTTTGGTATTAATCTCTATAAAACCTGCTACTCCTGTACCTTTTGCTTCCGATGCAATTTTGCTATTATCTGATATTTGGACAAAATCTTTAGCGTTAATTATAATATCTCCAGCTTCTCCATCAAGACTTGATGCAGAGATTTCACCGTTACGTAGTTCTAAGCTATCTAATCCTTTGAGAGTAATTTCTCCACCTTGGGTAGATTCTGTAGAAGCAGATATTTGCGCTCCGTCAGCGATAATTAATTTTTTAGTATCAACTATCAATTCTCCAGCATTTCCCGTTGCATCTGCTTCTGCTGTATTAGTAATTCGACTGAAAACTTTCTCACCATCATTAGCATTAGAACTACCAGTTATTGTCACTGAGTCTAAAGCAGTAATCGAAACTTTTCCTCCTTCTCCTTCATCTAATGTTCCTGCTCCAATTAATGAACCACTATTAACAGTTAGTTTACCTGTAGTAACTTGTAAATCACCAGCATCCCCAGTACTAAAGGTACTAGTTGAAACTATAGCTCCATCTTTTAGTGTAAATTGGTCGGTATTATTAATTATCAAATTACCTGCATTCCCAGAGCTAAATGTAGCAGTTGTTAAACCCGAGCGACCAACTAATTCTATTTTATTCGCATCAATAAATAATTCTCCGCTGTCTCCAGCATCGGGAATTTGAGCTAATTTATCATTAATTGTTTGAATGGTAGCATCATTTATTGGACTGTATATTCCTCCGTCTAATAATGGAGAAAACAAATCTGGAAATACTGTTGTTAGTGAAGCTGGAGATATTGATGATGTGCTAATTCCTGCTCCATTTTTAATTATCAGTTGTGCGGTATTAATATTTGTACTACCAGCCGTACCACTACCAGTTGTTCCAGAGATAATACCCGTATCTAGCTTTGAAGATGCTAGTGATTCTTTCTTAAATACAGGGCTAAATGCTCCAGATTTATTACCAGTTAATTCAATAATTTCTGAAGCATTTATATTTATATCTCCTGCTTCTCCACTTTTAAAAAAGTCTGAATTAAATGAAGCGTCTTTTGGCAGTATAGAAATAAAAGTACTGATTCCAGTACGATAATTATCAAAATTATTGATATTAATAGTATCAGGCTCGGGAAGGCTATTTTGTATCAATAAACGTTTTGTTGTAATATTAATATCTCCGCTATCTCCGATTCCATTAGTAACAGAAGATAAAGCACTACCATCGAATATTTTTATATCATCTGTTTCTACAATTAAATTCCCACCAGTCCCTAAACCTGTGATACCAACTGTTACTCGACTAGCGTCTTCTAACATAATCTTCGGAGCAATTAGTTTAATATCTCCACCTTCAATTGGATTTGTATTAACATCACTAATACTAGATTGACTATCAATATCTGCTCCAATCATAGAGATATTAGCTCCACTCATTAAAGAAATATTACCACCGGCTGCTGTTAATGAATCAGCATTAATTTTACTGCTAACTTCAAGATTTTCTAAAGCATCAACAATAATTTCTCCAGCATTTCCGAAGTTACTGCTAGTTGTAATATCTCCTAAAATTTGAATATTTCCACCACTCAAACTAGGATTGGGACTATACTGATTCGTGAGAAAAACCAAACCATCTGGTTCATCAATTTTAATGTTTCCCTCAAGTACTATATTGTTACTACTTCTAACTTCTTCGAGATTAGGTATGATTGGGATAAATTCACCATTTCCGGGAATCATTTCTGCCCCATCATCGTATATATTAATTCCAGCACGAATATCTAGAGTTGCTTGATTTTTTCCGTCAATTTGTAACTCTTCCCCATTAGAAAGAATAACTTCCTCTTGCAAACCATTTTCCTCATCCGTACCCGTAATCGTCACATCACCGGTAATATTTACACTTCCCCCAGCCAAAATGTGCAGCGAAGCACCTGTATAGCTATCAAAACTAACATCACCACTAGCTCGTATAATAGGGTCATTAGGGCTTTGTAAATTTCCCAAAGTCCCATCTAGTTGCTCAATCCGAAAATTTCCACCGCTAAAATAATTAGTATCACCAAGTACTGGATTTGCACTTTGCAAAATTAAATCATTTCCAGAAAATAAACCGCTATCTGGATGATTTAACGCAAAAATATCTAAAGTTTCAGTACCTTGTAACAATAAATTATGATTTGAACTAGCAATAAAAGGAATTTCAGAATTATCTCTAATTTTTAAATTATTTTCTGCTTTTAAATTTAAATCCTTACCCGCTCTCAACTTACCAGTTAAATTAATATTTTTCCCGATTAAATTTAAATCCCCTCCAACAGTTAAATTAGCTTTACTACTAATGTCACCTTGTGGAGGACGGGGATATTGTAAACCGGGAGTAATATTGACTTTTAGTAAAGGTAATTCTTGAAGATTAGTTGCGCTAAATTCAAAACCATTATCAAATAAAATACTTTGTGAAGTAGTTGCGATAAATGAACCAGAAATATCTAAACTTGCATTTTCACCAAAAATAATCCCATTGGGATTAATTAAAAATAAATTAGCATCTCCCAATACCCCTAACTTCCCAAAAATTGCAGATGCATTTTTTCCCGTCACCCGAGTTAAAATATTTTGGATTGCGGTTGGGTTATTAAAATAAACGCTTTTTCCATTATCAATATTGAATTCTTTGAAACTATGAAATAAATTAGAGCCGCGAATCGCACCACCATCAATCCTTTTAAGTAAATCAACATTATTAATTACAGAATTTTCTTCTCCGAGAGTATTATCTGGTATTAACTGTGCATCAACTTTCGTGATTGGAATAATTGATAGTGCAACTGATAAACTCCATAGTAAATAGTAGCGATTCTGCATTTATATCTCCGTATTAAGCCCTGTATGAAATTGATTTATTTCAGAATCATGTTTATATAATTCCCAAATATTTAGAAAAAGTAACATCTATAACTAAATATCTAAATACGGCGAAATCCGATAAATCAATAAAAGTACAACAGAAGATATCTAATATTTAAGCTTAAAATATCAGGATATAAAATCCCGTATTTATTTGTAGAAAAATAATATATGCAAACGACTTTTTGTTATTTTGTAGTAATTATTGGGAATTATGTAAATAAATATCTATTTAAAATCCGTGTAGCCAGGTATTTATCTATTTATCACAGTAATCATGTGTAATCAAAAATCTATTTTATTAGGCTTAACAGTTACTTTTGCATTCGTACCGGTTGCTTTAGTAAAAGCACAATTATTACCCGATAATACTTTAGGAAAAGAAAATTCTCTAGTTAATTCTATTAACTTACTTGAAGACAGAATCGATGGTGGTGCAATTCGTGGAAAAAATTTATTTCACAGTTTTAAGGAATTTAA
>ERZ1740068.843-NODE-843-length-11865-cov-10.881964_pt1 | contig 11865 bp, 8 predicted proteins | sample MGYA00581735_ERZ1740068 | MGnify/ENA primary metagenome ERZ1740068 (study PRJEB43018, sample SAMN04849740) | marine metagenome | isolation source: floating plastic debris | place: Pacific Ocean | collected 2008-08-30 | study: EMG produced TPA metagenomics assembly... | reverse complement strand
TGAGTAGGATTGCGACAATTGTGGTTGGCATTGCGACAATTGTGGTTTTTTGAGACAATTGTTATTGGTGTTGCAACAATTGTGGTTGATTGCGACAATTGTGAATATTGCGACAATTGTGATCACATCAAGGTCTCAATGAGGACATTCATTGTTCACTGTTAATGATTGGTGCCCACTGGCTGACTTTTAAGTCAACTAGGAAGGCGCACCCTTGGAAACTGTCTATTCACTCACTGTTTTCTTAGCAGCTGATAATAAATTTGAGTCGGCCTGTGACAGTTATTGATTCCTTACCTCTTTTCACAATAGAATGGAATAATTATTTTATATAAACTAGTCACAGTCACATACCTATATTTTGTTCTATATTGTACTTGACATACTGTAAAAAACGCTGCTCTTTCAAATATTATAAAATATATTTTCGATTAGTTCCTCAATTCCTGCATCACCAATCAGGCTAATGGTTCTGATCCACCTTGTCTTTATATTATAGTCCTGCCAAGAAGAAATTATCAAACTAACTTCTCTGATGTTAAATCAAAGCTGGATACCCAATTTTTATCTGTTTCTGGAGATTTCTATAAGATGATGAATGCACTTTGCATTGCTCACCCAAAAAATATTTCCAGTCTTATTTTACCAACTGCAATATTGTTATCTTACTCACCCCCTATTGGATAGCCATTCAATCTATATCGCAACCATGAAGCATCATTATACGTTTAACTCGCAACTTATCCTACTTCGTGTGGTCAAGCTCAAGTTTTTTATCAGCTGAAATCAATGAAATATTGCTGAAATCCACGTCTTTTTAGTGACAAAATTTACTTTGTGTCCAACAACTTCAATGGATTTCAAATGGCATAATAATGGATTATATTACAAAAGATTACGGGTAAAGTGGGTTTTGTGTTAGCTAGGCTGGCGAGTTAGTGCTTTTTTACAGTTATAGGAAAGAAAAATAATGTTGAATTTTACCAGCGGATGCTTAATTTTCCTCATCCCCGCAGACTCGCTGAAGTTAAGAAAAGTGTTTTTGTGTGACATGGTAAGACTTGTGATTGGAAGAGAGTAACTATATTTTCCTTTACATGTGTTTTGATTTTCAATTCTTCATTCATTGGTCGCATTGTGGGCTTTCTTCAGGGGAAATGACCTTGAAGTGCCTCGGAAGAGAACACAGAGGGAAAGAAGAGGCATTGAAATGAAATCAAAGGGACCAAAATAGGTAAAGGCTTTGCTGAAAACCAATGAATAAGCTTATGCTTTATAGAAGCTAGCCTCCAAGCCCAGATACGTCAGTTATTAAGCATTCACTAGCAGATCATGTGACCCAAAAGTGTAAAACGAGTGAATGAGGAAGGAACCAGTGAATGAGAAGTGTTGTTGAAGTGTCCCAGATGAAATGCAAGTGCCCGCTGAGTGTCTCACAAGTGCCCGCCAAGGGCGGGCTGCTGACCCGAGAGTCATTTTTACCCCCTCCTCTCCTGAAAATAATAATTTATTAGGAATTGTCTTGTTTGTTACCATGAGTAGACAACTCCTTTTTGATTACAAATGAATCTGTAAACCTTTAGTCCTTTGGTGCCATCTGCCAAGAGCTAAGCAGGTTTTACCGTTTTAGGTCTATTAGAAGTTGATGCATGTGCTGGATACATGCAAAATTTCAGTAGGCAGCATGTGTGTTTGGAGTGAAACCTAGAAACAGACCAGCCAACCTCAGATAGGGCGATTTTAAAATAATGTCTTTTTAATTATAACATTAAAAGCCGGAGGGAAGGGGAAATTTCATCACATTTTTCTCGCTGAAAGCACGATTTTGGAATGGATGGGAAATTCGAGGGTCTTACTGAAAAACTATGAGATTTTGCAAGTCTGTAAATGCGCCACCAAGACAGTTTGGAGGTGTTTTATGATCTAATCATTTCTAGTAATTATTACTTTTGAGAACGTGGTGAGCTAAAGAAACTGATCTGTACAAATGGGCAACATTGCATTCTTCCAGATGATGTTCAGATGGGCATGCTATTGCAGACAAATTCTTAGATTTTATCTCTCAAATTGTTGTTAACGATTAAGCTGTCATCTTTTAATTTTGTTTTTCCGCATGTTAATGTAAGGCATGTAAAACTGAAACATTAAATGTGTGTCAGAGAATGCAATACTAAGCCATGAGGCAGGGAAGCATTTCATTTTAAATTTTTACATTAAAATAGGGTTAATACTCAGTCTTGGTGATGAGACATTGGGTTTTTTTCAGTTCATTTTTGTAAAATTTGTGTGAGGCAGAGAGGTGATTTATAATTTATTTCCGAAATTGCTGATGAGGCATGAGGGGTTTTTCGTTTTATGGTCTCAGATTGTCAGATGGAGGGACCTGACAAAGATCAAATATATAGTTTTTGTTGGCCTAAATTGTCACTCAGTACTATGAGCCATTGCACTATGCAGAGCATAATAATATGACTTTTGATGCTATTTTTGTTATCTTTCAGATCAAAGAGATCCATCCAGTCATCATAGGAGGGGTGTGCAGCTGTTGTCAAAGCCTTCATGTTTGTGATATCCTCAATGATGATGACTGTGAGAAATCAGAGCTGCAAGGAAATATTCTGATGTCACCTTTCCTCATACCGACCGGCAGGTTTATTGTCAGTCCTGCTGTGTTTCATGAGTGTGCAAATACCAGAGCTGAAAGTAGTATGGGTCAGACGTTGAGTGAACCAATTACTAATAAACACACATCTGTTAGCTCTAACAGGTAATTTTGATTACATATTTCCATTTCTGAAGCCCCATAGAAAATGAGGTTATGACCCAGTATTTTCTCAATCTCTCTTTTATATCATGCATGTATACACAGTACAAGTCTTTAGGTTCCGGCCCAAAGCCCTTTGAAAAGGTCTAATCGCAGAGACAGGTCTTGTAATCAGGTGGACCCAACAATTTATAGCCAATCATAAACATAAAGGTAGCTCATAAATATACTTCCATATTTGAAATGTGAAAGCCATCACACTCCTTTTATTCTGGTTTGTTGAAAAACCTTGACCCAATCAGCCAATCATCATTTGTCCATATGTGCGGCAAGGTTGTATGATGTAATTGAGTGGCTTGTAGAGTAGAGTAGAGAGCATTTATTGTTTTCAGTTATCTCCCCAATTCCAGAAATATATAACCTCGGAAAAGACTCCATGATCAATCCTTAATAGATGAGGGCCTCTCAGTGTTTCTATCAGTACTTTGTGTCTAAAAAATCAAGTGTCCTTTTACTTTACACGAGGAGTTTTATGTCAGGAACCACAATGTACTTGCAACCATTTTTGTCTAGAACTTGTCAGTTTTGATGAATTTCTACAGCCAAATCCTGCGCTGCAAAATCTAAGGCTGATATAAATGAGTTGATAACATAATATGAATTTTAGTGATTCACACTGGCTCTTTTGAATTTCTGTCATCTAACTCTAAATATAGTGAATTATGCCAAAAAACTTATTGCAGACAGGTAATTTTGGCATCCAAAATTGGAATTTTGAATTTGAATTTCAAATATAACATCATACAGCCATGGGCTTCTGGGGATTAATAAGCATGTCTGTGTTGCCACCAGGCCAAAAAAAAACACAAAATGTCACACCCAACATGGTATGGCACACATTTTGGACTTTTTGCTTAAAATTGGTGAACATGATTGGCTCCAACTCCTCATGTGTGAAAAATTTGAGAGCTCTACAGTGAATAGAACAGAAGCTGAGTTCTGAAATCTCTACCTGTGAACCCCTTTTTTGACTCTTCAGTGATTGCATAGGTGGTAAAGAGGTGTTCACAGGTTGAGACTTCAAACCTTCATAACTTTTGTTCTACTAATTGTAGAACATTTATACTTGGTTGGACAGTGACAAATATGCAGAAATATTTGACCAATCAAACAAATATCCCAATTTAGCGCCTTCTTTCCTTGGAAAACGGCTTCAACAACCACTGAAGACGCATATCTTCTAACCATGTAACATAGATCAGTGCTTACACTATATCAATTGTGTCAAAACAATGGCATAAATTTGTAAAGTTCCGACAAGCAATTCCCAGGTTGGCCCGGAAACCAAGATATACTTGGAATCTTCTCATGTGGTCGAAACTGAAATCTGTAGACATCTGCTACATTACACCGAACTAATTAACTTAGAATAATTCCAGCTCCCTGAGAGTAGCGGTAAGCTGTATGCAAGGCTGGCGCATTAATATGGAAGATGCCCATACACATCTACTAGCCTTACCAGGAGATCCATTAGCTGCATTCTTTGGAGTGTTTGATGGTCATGGTGGCTCTGCCATAGCCCAGTACACCAGCCAACATTTACATAAAAAAATAGTTCAACAGTCACACTACAGTAAGTGCATTTTTGTTTTCTCATTCATATTTTGGGGAAAAATCCAAGATTTGAACATTGCTCTCAACTGTCTCCCATTGATATGAGAAGCTCAGTTAAAATCATAATAATCTGTTATCGCTCGCCTTGTCCATGGATATGAGGGACAAGATGATGGGTGCAATGACTGCACCAGAATGCTCTCAGCTAGCAGGAAGGTCTGTGCGCACCTGTGTCACAGAGGTGCAGAAGTTTTTAGACAGCAGCAGGATATTTGCCTGGGAATATCAGCACTTGCTGTGCCTCCTGTAGGCCCTCTAGCCAACTGAGCTTCCTCCTAATTATATCGATAGATACTACCAATCTATTATGCTCGGCCTGCTAAATGTCCTTAGAGAGCAGGAGGTTGAACATGAATGTAAAAGTAAAGATTCAAAGTTTGACATCTTTAACTGAACCCAACCATAATATGGAATTCTAGATACTCAAGATTAAGCAAAGCAGCAGCTTATTTGCAATTTACCGGGTAAGCGTGGTTAATGACTTATTAGGCAAGGTTCACCAGGGAGAGTCATTTATGAAACACAATGAGATATGATTGGATACCTGGATTTTATGGTTGATTCAGGTATTGGTTAGGTAAGGTACTGTTGTCATTGACTCATTAGATAGCGTTATAATACTACGGCTTGAAGAAATAAAGAATTTTGAAATAATTCAACTTTTTTTTGTGATTTGTTAGGCAGGGGAGACATAGAATCAGCCATGAAGCACGGCTACTTACAGTTAGACAGAGACATGGCAAACGGTGAGTTACTGTGGTGGTCAGCTCATGTGCATTATGTGTACGGGGTAGTATTTGTGTGTGCGCGAGTGAGCGAGTGAGTGAGATAGTAATTGTCTGGTGCGTGCATAGACATACACTCTTAGATGCCTGCTCAGTCTTCGCGTCAATGGAGAATGATGGTTGTCAAAAACAATGGAGAATGATGGTTGTCAAAAACATCAGTGGTTTTGTATTTATTTTTTAAAAGACTTCACAGAAGTTTTATCTGAATTATTTTTATGAATGCCAAAATTCATAAAATAGAAATAGGTCTGCAAGTAGAGGTCCTTCTTTCGCGGAGGAATGTGTATACACAATGCGGATTAATACCTACCTCATGCTTGAATAGACTTTGATCCTTAACCTTTTTGAAAGATAGGCTGGTTCTTGAATCAATTTCATCTCCGGTTTATCATGCAGCAAGCCCACTAATGATGGTTCTAGGGATCGATCCCAAATCCAACTACCACATCTTTTCCATGATAGGCAAATAGCCAAAAGTGGATCGATCCCTAATAGAGCTGTAGGCTTCTGGTAAGGGTCTATTTCTATGGGTGCCTGTGAGCAAGGAGTAAGGTATGTGTGAGGTAGTTTTTGTGTGAGTGAGGTAGTTTTTGTGTGCGTGCATAATAGTGAGCGAGAGAGTGAGGTAGTAATCGTGTGCGTGCTTGTGTGTCAACTATCGCTGCTACTATTGATGTAAATTAAATACGAAGTTTAAAAATAACCTAGGATTGTTGCACTGTTGATAGTGACCATTCTCAACTAGTTTCAAGATTTGACAATGTTTTTGTGTTCTGCGACACAAATTAGTGAGGTATGTATAGAAAAATTGTGACCAAGCTGCGGATGATGCGAGTATCCCCTATCAGCAGGACTACCGCATGGATATAAGTTTGGCACACACAAAGCCGCTCTTTTGAAACCTGAAGCAGTTTAAGTAGTGTTCCATTTTGACTATTATTAGCCATTTTTGGCCTAATTTGCCCTGTTTATGGAGAGTTTCCCGCATTAAATTCAGTAAAATTGGAAGGCTGCAGAAAATTGGAATTGAATCATTATGGACCTGCCTCAGGTTTTAACAGAGCAGCCTCGACTATAGCAAAACTTGAAAATCTTGTTAACTACCGGTATCCGTGTGTTATGCCAACTATAGCTAGTTGGAAATATGCAATAGAAAAAAATTTCCTTTTGGGCGATCACATGGTCTTTTTCTCATTGCTTCTACATACCAATGGACCTGAAATCTGTGGACTCAGAAATTGTGTATCAATGTTATAGGTTCAGTATTACAGGCCTACAAAAAAACCAGCTTCGCTTGGATTTTAGAGTATCTGTTGCGGCTGGCTTAGGGTGCTTCTTGTAAACATGCATGGTGCTTGACTCGCAAGAATTTGACTTGTGAATCATGGGTTAGAAAGAGTCGATTCGTGATATGTCAACAAGTCTGGGAACTTGTACAGGACAAGTGCAAGGATCTGTGTTAGAGGTGGTTTGATATGGAATTTGAGTCGTATGGGTTCGATATGGTTTAAAGGTTTGATGTATATTACGATATCAATATCTTGACACCATGAGTTACAATAACTCGATTTTTAACATCAGTACTTCGATGTTATCGATACTAGTGTTTTCATAGAGGGTTTAGGAGCCACTTTGGTGGAAATTATCACGTAAAACTTAACAAATAGTGAGAATGTTTTCTATTCGGTATGGTTTTCGATTATTCAATAGTTTGATCGATAGTATTGACATTTTGATTTGGCCAAGTTATTTTGATGTTAAAAATGGCAATTTTTGGTAAACTTGATTACATTATATTGAACCACCACTGATCTGCATGATACATGTATATTATATTGCTGCTGCTCAGCAAAAATTGAGGTGGTATATACCAGTTTACCTATAGAGCTGCCCTGGTAGCTCTCATAGATGTGCGCTGGTATAGGGTAATGCTCTAGAGACAGACGTCGTCACAGCTTCGAACTTCAGCTGGGAGAGATTGTTTTACAAGATTGGACTTGTCTATGGAATGCGTAATATTGATAATGGCATCAGTTGTGCATGGTGACATCGGAACTGGGTACAAGCCTTTTATAACTTGCTGAGGTTTTGAAGATTGAGTGGGGAGGCAAAAAGGTTTACTCTTCTTTGTTTTTGCATGTGCAGCATGTTCAATATGGAAAATACGCATACATACATAAGAAGTATATAATACAGTAGCTGCTGCGATGTGTGTGTTTTCAGATATACACTTACGAGATGATGTATCTGGTACAACAGCCGTCTCTGTGCTTGTCAAGAATAATAAAATATACTGTGTAAGTCATACTCATATAAACTAAATGTCATCAATGTACACATCACTGTACAGTACATGTATCAGGTACCCTAGAGGAAGGAGATATTCATAGCAATTTATTTTATATCCCTTTTATATTATATAAAGCCTTTTATGTGTCAACTGACTGATGACAGTGAAAGGCATGCTCCCCATATTGATATTAGTAGAAATACCAGTGGTCCACTGTGTTCGCACATCCCACATGCTGTCTGAAGATCCCTCGTTCATTCCAGTGGGCATAGGTATGGGGCGCGGCCTGAGAAAGTGTAGTGAACAGTCAGCCCCTGTGTGCTGTAGTGTGCTGAGTTAGTTGATGCAATATGGAATATCAAATAAATGTTGATCAGTACCTGGTATGCTTTTTGGCCAAATCATGGTGAGATTGTGTTAATCCAGTGACTGAAATATTTAGTAAATTATAGTTGGTTTTTGCGTTGTTGAGCAGGCCAATGTGGGCGACTCACGAGCAGTTGCGTGTGTGGATGGAGCAGTACAGCAGTTAAGTTACGATCATAAACCAAGTAATGACAGTGAGACAAAACGCATAGTCGCCGCAGGAGGATGGGTAGAGTTTAACAGAGTTAATGGTAAGGTCATTCTCTGACATTGTTATTCATTATATCCATCAGCTGTATATTTACAGAATTACCCTAGACGCAGTGATGCTCGTTATAAGTGTTATTTTTTCTGGTTATCCAGGTGAATAATCGAGTTGTATTATTAGCTACTTTGTGTTCTTTCTATCATAACATATAGGGTGAAATTGACTTCTTTTAAAATAAGCTACCTCAAGCAGTGAAAATGGCAAAGATAAAGTGCTGATGAAATGCATACTTTTTGTTTGGCCTTTAGGGTAGCAATGAATCTGGTTAGGAATTTAATATTCATTGTCATTTTTATGTCCGTTTGTTCCATGATATTACTAGATCTGAACATTCTATACAGTATTTGATTGCCCTTTTCAACAATGCGTCTAAGGGAAGATTTAGCAGAGTAAAAGTAAAAATGTAGAAACTTGGTGCAAGCTAACCTCATCTCTGATTTTCTCACTTCAAAACTTTGACTACAGCGTAGGCATATAATATTATATGCTTATGGACTACGGTTTCTCAGATCCATTTTATTGTATTTAATTAATGAGTTTATGAAATATTAATTGATGAACATTATTTTTGTCCTTACTATCGGTGACTCTCACCCTTCCCCCTTCATATCCTGCGCATATGCAGCTCACAGGTTGCCATGCAGTTGAAGCTGTGATTTGAGAATTGTCTGCCAGTTGAGGAGTAACAATGCATGGTATATGTTTTATACATTATATCATATGTACATATTATGGTATGCAAACATTTGTAAATCACCACTGGTGTTTGCAAAACCAAGTGCATATTATTTCGGTCCGCAACTCATATCCTGTCTTTGTGACAAAGATGTGGCAGAGGCTACGCCACCTTCCTCCCCCCACCCATCAAATAATTTCTTCTTATTGAAGGTAACCTGGCTTTATCTCGAGCGCTTGGAGATTTTATATTCAAGAAAAATGAACGAAAACCAGCAGAAGAACAGATTGTGACAGGTAAACTTTCAACACCAAAACTGTGGCTCATTAAAGTAATCAAAACACTGCAGTGCACAGTACCGAAGCAAAATCAAGCCACGTACATGTATTTTTTATTCCCTTTCGTTTTCAAGGCTGAAAAACCTTTTAGTTGTAAGAATACAATGATATGTATTTAATAGGTAATTGAACAGCAATGCCAGTCATTGTCTATGTGTTGTGTCTTGTGGCCAAAAGATAATACGCTGACGGTAGTTTATGTTTCATCACCGCATAACTGTGACCAGAGGTATACTGGATCTTTGACCCAGTTTTGCAACCACAAGAGCGCATTCACAATTCGGTCGTTAGGATAAGTTTCACATCCTCAAATTCTAAAATCAGAGAATGCATACATTAGCATCAATAATGACATAAAAGATGAAAAGGTGGTGTTATGCAGGGGAGGGGAGGTGGGTGATTTTATTCATGATGTCAGGTTTGAAAAGAGATTGCCGAGAAGTTTTAGTCTGAATTGCCACACATATACATCACGCGGAACTGTTTTGTCCAATCGCATAAGTACACCACAATATTAGCCTGTCTTGACAAAGCTTGTCAAGACAGGCTAACCACAATATATACTATCAGAGTTTTACGATTAGAAGTTTTCATGTCACAAAGAGGTTGATAATTCTCCTAAAAATAAAATTTAAGGAAATTCCTTGTTTTCATTTAATCTGATTTCCATCTCAATTTTCAGCCTTAATCCAAGTGCTGGCCAGCGAAAAAGATGGCGCATTTTTATGGATAGCTAATACAATTTATGGGATGTCTTTAACTAGGATTGTTATTGGTGACCAGTTGATGGTGCTAAGCGAGTATACCGGTAATGATGTTTATTATTGCAGCATGTCCGGATATAATAAGCAGAGATATAACAGGTAGTCACGAGTTTATTATCATGGCATGTGATGGTATATGGGATGTTATGTCTAACCAGGAGGTGGTCCAGTTTGTGAGAGCGAGGATAGCTCAGAGAGCTGAACCCAGCGTGGTCAGTAATAGTATTAAGCCACTATTATACGCTTCTGTCCTGTGCGCGTCATAATGAACGGTTGCCACTTTGTCATTTGTGTGCATGAGAACAACAATAGCTGTTTTATTACAATATGATCATGTTACAGTACTATGGTCTTTCATGCTTGATGCTGGTTCATGTATAAGTGTGTATGAAATGTGTACTTTGAACCGTGCCGCTGTTAGTGGGCCATCCAAATCAGCTGACCAAGTAATTTCAGTAATTTAACGATGCACCAGAATAACTGACACATAATGACATTCCGATTGGGAGTCTAGGCTTTGTCTGCATTGTTTCTCCTCGAGGCTGACCTCCAGATGTATCCACTACAACACCGTTGAGAGTAATGTGAAATCTCTGTAGTCTCACTAGTCTCTCGTTATTTATTATTAAGGAGATACTTGTATGACATGATTTGAGATTGTGATTTATAAATGCTTTAGATATGCGAGGATCTGTTGAATACATGCCTGGCTCCCGATGCACAGATGGGTGGTCTCGGTTGTGATAACATGACTGTGATTTTGATATGTATTCTACAAGGTGGTACCTATGAACAATTAGCAGCACGATGCTCCAAACCTGCCAAGAGCCATACAGTACCTACACCTACTAACTCACATCCAAACCAGCTCAGTGAGTCTTAGCACATATATTGGCATATGCATTGTTCCTAATATTTTTATTTAGCGATTCTCATCCAGTAGGTAGTTGGTTTTAATGGTATCAGTGATCTGATATGATCAATGGATGGTATTAATTTCAGTTGTGTTGACAAAAGAACGATCTTTTACAAATTTTCAGTTGTACGTTTTCTGGCATAATTGCCCGTTTCCGTTCAAAACAATAAGACCGAGTCCTCGCGACTCACATCATGTGTTGATTTCTATTTTTAAGGTAATTCCTCATTGGTGAGCTCACAGATTGCTTCTCATCATACACATGCTGCCGGTACCTTATCTCACTCAGTAAATCAGCGCTCTGGATCAAACTTCTCAGTTACTGGCAAGAGTTCAGCACCCAGACCGAATAATCCTCCTAGTATCACAACCAGTAGACCAGGTAAACACAAGCAGCTGTTGTTTTTGCTCGTACGGCTTAGCACTGACAATGATGTATATAGAACATCACAAGGGATGCTACATGACTGTCGTATTTTTATGAACATTTAATCACTGGCTAACCACTAAAGGAGAGTTGATATTTTCGATGAAATTGGCTTACACTATACACAAAAGTATCGGCCATCATTAGTTGATTTCAATGCATTTTTATATAATTATATTGTATGTTATGTTGTAAAGAAAAATAGCTGGATTAAAAATAGCTAGCTCATCTGAGAACCGGAAAAGTGTGAAACTGTATTTAAGTAGCTAAAATTTCTGTGTATATAGCAGGCCTATACTTTGTGGCTCACTTATCTGAAGTCGCTGTCAAGTCATACTTCCTACAATGTACACAGATTGCTGCACAGTTAGCGTTTAGAGCTTGCATTATAAATATCTCACAAGTAAGTAGGTTCACTATTGTCCACCTTGTACAACAAAGGACAATTGTAAACTTTCTTTGATCATGCATTGTACTACTTGTAGGTAATAACAGCCAGACAAGGTTTGGTACTGGGCCTGGTAGTGTGGGGAGACAATCACAATCACATCAGCAGCCATCTACAGGTACATCTACATACAGATCTAGTTATGC
>ERZ1740068.841-NODE-841-length-11896-cov-10.675112_pt1 | contig 11896 bp, 7 predicted proteins | sample MGYA00581735_ERZ1740068 | MGnify/ENA primary metagenome ERZ1740068 (study PRJEB43018, sample SAMN04849740) | marine metagenome | isolation source: floating plastic debris | place: Pacific Ocean | collected 2008-08-30 | study: EMG produced TPA metagenomics assembly... | reverse complement strand
TTGAAAAAAGGAGACAACTCTCGAAACTCACATAAAAATAAAGATATTGACTCTGGCACCAAACATGGAGAGCAATGAAATAAATGTATTATAAGACTAAGTTTATCACATCGAACACATGAACCTTGTACAACCCTCTTAGTTTTACCAATAAAGAGGTTACAACGAAAGGTTTACCATCCAGGTGAGACAAACAACTTTGAACATACAGTGAACAGGGCAAGTTGGCATTAAGGATCGGAAAACCAATCAAGATACTCACAAGCCCAACTCTGGTGAAAATGTCAGGACTGCAAAACTGGTGGATGGAGCAAGATTTGGCTTTCGTAAATATGGGCCGATACCATTGGACTGGGTCTGACGTCGGACTAGCCACGATTGTCAGAAAGGCCTGTCACAGCCACCTCCATCCCTATATGTTTACCCTGTCATGATACCGAACCATGATCATGTCAAAAAAGCCTCGACTTTGACACTAACGATATTATCTGTCGGCTTCCATATCCACTTCCATATCCAAATTTATAAATACGTAGCGGTACTGTGAAAAACGTAAGCGCATGTTTGTTCATCGAGGACTCGCTAGTTATTTGAAAAGCACGATTGATTTGACTTCACTTTTCTATGAAGAGCTAAAACTAGGCCATATGCCTTTTACAAAATTATGGTTGGTATGCATTTTTGTTTGATTAAAATGTGATGGCATGCAATCATCGATTGAAAAGGATTTTTAGTTAGCTAAGAGCAGAAAAACCATGAACAATGGCTCATCGAATATATTGACATAAGCTGTTTCTTTAACATACATGCACTGGAAAGTTAGCAAACAATTATTACATAACATACCCTGTTATTTTTTCACAATGTTTGAATAATGAAGGCTGACACAGCAAGCTTTTCAAGCAAAATAATGAGTAGTAATTGATTGCTCTTTTGCTGGCTATTTTCAGAATCCTTTCAGCTGATTTGAAAAGAGTTTTATTGAAAGCAAAATAAAGCCTAATTTTGATTTTCTAAATTTCAAAGAGCTGCAAAAGAAGAAAGCACAATGTCATTCAAGTGCGTATTGAGAAAAAATGTTAATAACATAGTCTGGTGAAGGAAATGAAGAAATTCATTAGAAAACCAAGAGACCAAACAAAATTTGCAGCCAACTTGGAGTCGGGTTTTCTATTCTGTTGCCAATTATCGTAGCTGCAAGAATTCAATGGCTGTTAGCCGTCATCACAAGTGTTGACAGCAGTACTCGATATATGCAACCCTTCAGGCTGAATTGTAGAATGAATCAGTTATGTAACTTTGCCTATTAATGCATATACTCAGCGGCAAAAAGCAAATGAAATGTGGCTGATTAAACACGAAGAACGCTTGATTCATTCTTCCCACGGCGTGAGCAAAAAACCAAATAGGTGTGCATGATTCTTGATGTAATTCATGTCTGAAAAGCTTTCAGTTATGCAATGGAGATTGCGTGTCATGGTAAAAATAATAACTTGCCTCTCGGTGCTCTATTTTATCAAGGTTTTTCTTAAGAGCTCGTCTTAACCAATGCACCAGTAATTGATTTTTTTGCGCAAAAATCTTCACAAGCCTTATCAAGCTAATGTCAGCTTTTCATAAAGCAAGATGTTAAGGCTTTGTGATGTCAGTTTAAATGGAAAAGGTTTGTTTTGAATTTTTCTTTCAAGCGCAATATGTTGTCATCGCCAAAGCTGAATGCCACATCCATAAAAGACCATTGTCTCAGCCGAGTTAATTTTTCATAAGCCATCACAGATAAAGAATGAACCCTGAATTCTTAATCTGGTTGCTGCTATATAATTCACCTCTGCCAGCTAATGTATTTTCTATAATTTTTAACTAACCGTAATTCTCCAAGGGACAGCTTCCTCACTTATCTTAGCCTAAAGCCTATGAATGTTGCATTAATTATTGCTTTGTGAATGGTTACTTTTTTGTTAGCCAGCCAATAACAAGCCAGCAGGAGTGGCCTTTGGGAATACTGTTTATTAACACTATTATGTAATCCTACTTGCCTATGAGAGCAGATGGTTTAGTTTTTGTCAGTCATGTATAATAAGCACAAAACATAAGCTATCACTAATAGAGAGGCTAACAGAATTAGTCAACAAAAACTAGTTCGTATCAATGCACTCTCGAGACAAGCTGTGAAAGTGGAGAAAAAGTAGCTGGCAAATCCCCAGCTCTTAAACCAATATATCTGAGGCCTAGGAGTGTAAAAAAGGGCAGAGCGAGACACAAGCTAGCAAGAAGGAAGGGGTAAGAAGTTTTCAAGAGACAGTACTATAAATATACCTGTGTGATCGATCACTGGTCTGGTCTTGGACTTGGAAAAAGGTCAACAATGGGATTTGCATTTGACATGACCTTATTTAATTAAGATTAATGACTTTTCCTGAATTGCTTGCGGATCCATATTGTTAGGGCTGTTAACGTTTGTTCGATGATCGAGGACACCTGCCACCCGAAAAAAGCATCGCCCATGCAGCCTTTTATTGCATGAAAATGACACAATTATTTTTGGTTCCCATTTTTACATTGTGATTTTTTTAGCTCTCCGCATACCGTCCATAGCAATACCAAGTGTCACAAATCCATATTCATTGAGGAATAGGTTTTTAGCAGCTGGCTAGCTCCAAACCAGTTTCAAGGGTGAATTTTTTGTTTTTGCAGCATTCAGAAGCGGTGTAGGCACTTAACACCTAAGTAGACTAGGTCAGTGGTACATTGATCAAAAACAGGCGTGGTATATTGCTATTAATATGAAGCGGTGGCATTCGATGTGAAATGGCAGGATTTAGGTTACAGGTATTGAAATGGCAGTTTTGAGATACATGGACATCTGTCTCATAATCCTGGCCCAATTTCCGAAATAAGTTCTTGTATAGGAGCCTTCCCACTCCAGTAATGACATGATTTGATAATTTAGTTTAAGGTATGGTAAAAATCTCAATGCTAACACATGTTGTACAAAAATACACACGGAAAAAACGGGATATCTATCTAGTGCTTCGAACCTGCCAATATCTTGTGATCGTGATCGTAATCGTAATCTTACGGAAACCCTCCATGACTCCATGTATTTCAGGACCATTCTAAAAAGCGATGCCAAGAAACTGCAATTTTTCTGCATATGTGACAAAACCCCAGAAATCTTCCATTTTATAACATCACCTCATAATGGGACCACAATTATTGGAGAGGTGAGGAAGCCCATGATAGAAAGCTAATTTGGTGTCAAGATGTTGGGCTGTCGATCAACGAGTAGAATAAAAGCGGGTGGCATGGTGTCATCAAGGAGTAATTACTCCTTGGTGTCATGTTGATTTTCTGTTTTTGTCTAGTTTTTCAAGTTGCGTTTTATCTTGTTTTGTTTCCATTGCAGCTGAAATGAATTATGGTCAGAATGTTTGTACTTCCCCCATCTCTTAAACAAAACTTCAACAGATTCCATTGTAAATTTTCATTGTGTGTCCCACCCCGCCCCTCACCCTCAGCTTATTTGCTTGCCTATATTCATGCGATCAAGATTTGTTTTAATCCATTCCTTCATGTTTGCTCTGAAAAGCCAGTTCAACACCACAATAAATTAGGTGAGCGAATACCAGGATATCCATTATTGCGGATCGTGGGGGCTGAGGAACATCCTTATAATGTCCCGATTTCATGCCATTTGAGGTATTTTTTTGGACGTCATCCATTGTTGTCAGACCTATGGGGGAAAGGGTACATGCCTGCAAACGTGCAGCGCCACAAAGGCAATTTGTTTACGAGAGTTCAGGAATTTTCACAGCGAAGTGGTATCAACAACATCAACATGCACAAAAACTAGACCTGTTTTAGGTTAGCTCTGGCTATAAGGGCTGACCGATATTTGGTCAGCGGGAGATAAGGCCCCAGTGATGTTGCACAACAAGCGCCTGCATGAAGCTACCATCCAGAATTATTTTTAGTTTGCTATACCAATTACATAATACCACAGAGATGAGCGAAATAAAACTAAGCAGAGATAAGTTAGTTTTCTGTTATGTTTTAAGATAAAAGCTGCGATGTTGGCAACAGTTATGCGCTCTTACATAACATTTATGGACTGAATAACTCTTTATCTTTTATATTGGCATGCATATGATTCAGGCAATTAGGTGCCATTTCTATTCAGGGTATTGTCTTGAAAATGTTTTTGTGTGGCACCCTCACTTTTGAATGAAGGGTAATGTCGCTGTTATACCATGCCATCCTTTTCTGTTCCTTATAGATTAGCATCAGTGCGGTTTGCATGTCAAGAAAATACTGGCATGATTATAGGGTGTCTCTATGGGCACAATTGAGTGGATTGGAAAAATAAGCAATTAGTTTTTGCTGCGCATTCAAACTCCAAAGCATTGTTACATAATGCACTTATTGGAGCACTTTGGGTCTTGATTAAAAGCATGCCATGAACTGGCGATAACAAAATTGATCCAAATGAGATCTGAAAAGTGAAAAACACTCCAATAGGCTTCAAAACTTTGTGTGAGCTTTTTTGTTTGAACTCTTAAATTGCATTGATCAAATAAAGAGACACCTTTTAAAATGAACAAGTATATTTCAGCAAAGCTGTAGTATTGAAAGCTTTATGACCAGAAATCAATGCAACTTTACTTTTATTTATTGACTAAAAGTGTGTGCGAAGCCCCCAACCAAGTTTGACCAGCTAGCTATCCACAAGGCAAACTTGTTTTTGCTGACATTTTTACGGACAAAGCTGTTCAAGTGTAGTGTGACTATAATTGGGCAGAATAAACGATTGCAGAAATCAGGCCAATAAATGATCGCTGCTTGGTATTTCGATACAAATTTAAAGAGCACCTCTGTGTCTACAAAGGCAATGAAAAGAAAAGTTCATCCAGAGAAAACCAGTACAGTTTTTTGCCCTATGACCTTTCGTCAGTGCTTTCTTGAAAAGGAAGGAAATTATGTAATGAGACTTGGAAACCCATCTCCAATGTGTAATGAATTACGACTGAACTGAAATTAGGTTCCAGTGGAGAGCCTGCTATCTTCCAAATGCCAATTAATCTTGTTTTGCAGCTGACTCAGTAGAGTTTTAATTTGATCTCTGTGTGTGCCAAGGGTGATTATTTTGGCATAGCTAATGAGTGATGTTACATAACGAGCAGTTTTTCTCTTCTTGTTGTAAATATAAATGCACCAGAAATTCGATAATAGCAGATGCGGCTAATGCCGATAATTATGGGTGGGTTTGTTTCTTAGATGAATCTCTCATGGGTACACAGCACTCTTAAAAGCAAGCGTTCACATGATTTTTCCTTTCAAAATAGGCTTCAGATATTTTAGGGCCAAAACAGATAATGAATGGTTTCGTTCAGTGACTCCACAATGTTTGATAACAATCCGAGCTAATACCATGTTCAAAAAATTAACTTGCTTCGTTGGTGCCAGAGATTGTGCAATCATTGGAAGAGACGTCTAACCGCTAATTACACAAACTTCCACCATTGATGACCAGGAGAATGTCACCCTGTAATTATAATCTTAACTCCTTTTTGTTGGAAAGCAAGTTCGAAAAATCATTGACCCACTGTCACGATGACTGGCTTGAAAATTCCACATAGCAAAACATGTAATGTTCATCATCAGAATGACTGACGTCTCCCTGCGCCGTGACTGTTCAGGGCAGGGCTATATATAACTGCTGCCTCACCATTATTTCTAATAAACTTGATATATTAAGCACTAATCCACACACAGGAAGTCTTGGTTTAGGTCAATATCCAACAAACCGAGTTTTTCATCAACGGCGAGAAGAAAAAAGCAATTAAACAACTCTGCCACTTCATTCTATTGTGTCCATTCATCGGCTAGATGTGACATGTGATTTTTATGATTACGGTTATTTCTTCTTTTACAGCGATATGGCGTCAGCGGTATTGACGACGTCGCGGCTTCCTGAGGAGTATCACCATTCAGGTGGCGGCAATGCGGCAGCAGGTGTAGAAACGGCTGCCTCATCGAGCAATCATAGCTCTCCAACTGGGTCACATGATCTGTCTCGTAACTCACCGGAACACCGTCCAAATTCCACTGACAATCACAACCCACCTCCCCCATATCTACAACCAGACAGAAGAGAAGAGACAAGCTCATCCGCGGATGGCAAAACTGACAAAGTGCCAGCATTGTTACAGCCAACAGCAGATGGTGTGAAAACTGAAGCATTGTCGTACCACGGATCGCTATCGGGCAGGTCAACAGCTGATATCCCCAGTGTTGTGGAGAGTGAGGCGGAGCCTTACAGAGGAGCATCTGCAGCTGGCGGCAGCAACAGAGACCACGGTGAGATGCTGCTGGAGAAACTGGAGCGAGAATTTCAAACAGCGTCTGCACCCAAATCATTATTTGGCATCGGAGGAGGGGACAATTCATCAGACAGACTGGGCACACCTCCTGGACTGCAGATTGTCATGCCAACGGACCCCGATGTCAGCATCAACTCCTCGTCAGGTAAAGTATGGGCAAAGCTGGAAGGGAAATGGGGTGTGGCGTTCAAAGCGTTTCATGTCGATTCTTATCGCAACTTGAAAAGCAACCTTAGTTTTTATCTTGAAGATGCTCAAATTCTCTATGATTACGCTCGATTAATGATGATGCTTTGTAACTAGCCATTTTCCAAGCAAACCAATAATTAACTGTTAGCTTTTGATGAGGGGATATTGCGAGTGTCGACCACTTTCAAAAATGACTTCTATGTTTTAGAAACTCATTACAGCTATTGCCTTTGACTCATTGAAAAACAAATCCTGTTTTGGACCAACATTGGTGTTGTTAGGTCAATTTCAATTATTTTCTTTGAGACAAAGTAGGATTTATTTATCTTGAAAAGAATGTTTGAGCAGGAAAGAAAAGCCATTATTTACACTGCGGACATCTTATCCAAAATCCCAAGCTAATTTAATGTTTTGCAAGGAAGGCTCCAAGGGGACTAAACAGCTTTATGTGGGTCATATACTTGGACTGTACCTGTTTGTGCTGTTATGTAATAACCAGTTGATAAAAACTCAATACTGGTCAGAGTTGATTGTTTTGCATGCCACAAAATCATGAGACTTGAATAGTCAACTAACAAGGGTCAGTGATTAGAATTTATTTCTATCACACAATACTGTGATTCAATTTCCACCGAAAAACATTTTCACCAGTTTTGTTACGTAAAAATTAGTCTGCTGATGCATCATCAAGATAATAAAATGCTTTGTTGTGAAATATTATACAGTATTATTATTGCCCAGGCAGTAAAATCTCATAAAATATCCTTGACAAGAGGAAAAAAACAAGAAATTTGGAAATGACTGATCAATCTTTCCATTCTTGTTGGTTTTGTCAGCTATGGAAATACGGGTCCGCTTGATGTACCTGACTGAATGCTGCTGATACTGTAGTTTTAGCAATTTTTAGGTTTTTTACAACGTCATCATCTGCTACCAAGGGTTGGTTATATCATTTAGTGGGTTTCATTTGGTCCCAAGGTTGCCTAAGCCCATCGATAAATCTGCATTCATGAGATCAAGCTAAAAACAATCCTTATGGTCACTGCCTATACAACTTCAATAAGCTGCAAAACACACCTCATGGGGCTTTAAAAATAACTCGTGAGAAGATTTTTGCTGTCTCATTCGCTTTTATTGGTTTTAAAATATTGATCTAGAATAAAAAATGTGACACCACGCTCATGAATCACAATCTTTTCACCATATGTCTGGGCCATGCAAAACAAATTAATGTAGAAACTGGATAAAGCTCCTTTTTTTTTGGTCCTCGGCTGTGTTTGGGGCTGGGTGCATCTAGCCACGCCAATTAATAACTATTAGAACAGCGCAGATTCAATAATATTGAATGTTTTTTCCACCCACAGGTTTAAGTGAAAACATGCTGAGTCCATCTGGGGCAAGCGGGGGTCTGTTTAACTACCACGGCGACTCGCTATCACCAGAGCATCCGAGAAACTTCGCCATTACTCCCGTCGTGGAAAACGGCAGGGAAGTCTTCTACTGTCATCTGTGCAGTTTTTGTGGTGAGTCCTTGTGCCCGACTCTTATTTTTAATTCTTTACATAATATTTCTTAGATATACATGAACAATTGCAGGTTGTCATGGGCAACAAAATTAAAAATAATATACTATATTTATATATACCTATTATAATATGATCATCATGCATACATGATATGTCTTCTTTGACCGCAGATTGAGGGGTTTAAAATAAGTCTGTCCTAACATATGGTAGGTGGATATATTACGAGTTCTTGGAATTGAGAACGCTAGCCAAACTGGCTGACAAATCCACCGTCCGAAGAAAGCGGTAGTGCCATGTTGTCATTTTTGTGATCATCCTGATCAAACCTAGTTTGCTTGGTGCATTCTTGTCTGCCCATGGAATGTATCGACCACCATATGCTGTGTTTTCACACTCAAATTCAAGATAAGACCAAAGATCCAGGCAGGTGCAGAATGTTATGTCATAAATACAAAAGATGGAGGCACTCTGGCGCCTTCATCTGTCTTGTTAAAGTGTGAAATCTGATTTTTGATTCATTTAACAAAAGTTTATGCTTCCTTAACTCAACTTCCTGCTGAATTCGTTCAACCACGTGGGGAGCTATACTGAAGTTATACACTGGGTCAAACTCATTTGGTTCCCTGTAACTGCCGTGATTCAATTCATTTTTCATGATTTCGCCTAGTTGAGAGCCTTTCCTTCCGCGTAGGTGAATCTATAAACTTCTTGTTTAGATTATTAAATAGTAAAATACGCATGCATTTCACCATGCCTGTAATGCAACCTAATTAAAATGTTGCTCTAGAACGATTGAAAATGCCCTTAATTATATACAACAACAAAGTTGAAGTAATCGTGGAGTACCAAAATTACTCAGTCATTTGGCGTCATCACTTTGATGAGCTGTTTACTATGACTTTTTCTTCCTCCAAGTCACCCATGATGATCTTATTACTCAGGAGACTCCCATAATTTGAATCAATGGCTGACTGACAGTAGAGAAATCTGACAGTTGAAAATTGGTAAACAAACCCGGGTGTCAGTTTTGAGGTGTGAGCAGCCATTATGACAAGTGTTGTAGCCCGTTGACATAGTGTCTTGGCAAACAAGGCCGAGTAAACCTGATAATTCATGCAACCGTTGTTTTCACCCATTGAAAAATACCCTCTTCACCAGCGTAATTATGTATCATTACTCAATTGTATCAGTGCCATAACGTACGCAAGGTTACCATTCATGATGTAAAAGTTATGTTTGTTTAACTGTATTCAGGATTTTTAGGAGCGTGAAAACACTGGGAACAATGGTGAGAAAGATTGAGCCTTCAAACCTTTTCTGCTTTTCATATTCACCAAGCAGAGTGGCTTTTGTCATCAATCACAAAAGAAGACTTATTGATATTGTAGCCATCATCATCCTTTTCTAGTATAGTGGACTTGTGTTGGCTGCAATTGCTGCTTTACAGAAACAACAATTTTTATCCTGCTTCAAGCTTAGCTTTGGCATGCTTATTTTGTGCTTCTAGTGAAAACCGCTTTACTTATTAATTTTTTTCTCGCGCTTTTGCCATGTTTTTTTTTTACAAACTGAATGCAACACGATGTGTGCTAGGGTGGTTGTGGAAATCAGCTACTCATTGGCAAAAATGTTTTAATATATTAATACCAAGCAGTTATTACTGGCTTACTAGTGGGAGATTCTGTCTAGTTGCCATTTTGGAAACAAAAATGTCAGACTAAACCATACACAAAAGATATGTTCAATTATACAGATCTATAATTTTCATTGTATCTACTGTTAGCGAGTGTTTTAGGTCGTGACATGATCGTGGTTATAGAACAGAGATTAGTTTTCTAGGTTTAAAGTCGCCCACGGGTTCTGATCGGTCGTCACAAAAAGCGAACTATATAAGGCATTATAATTTCTGCAAACTGTCTAATAGTGGGCTTTACATTGCCCCATAAGTATAGGAAATGGGTTTCATGGTTGTTAATGTCTTTTTGAGGTAATATAAGCGGATGATGCAGCTCTTTATATTGTATGCGCATCGGATTCTTCGGCCTTGGAGTTATTAATTGGGTTAAAAATATAGGATAAACGAAAGACTATTTGTGGGTGCATTTGGTGCTTTTACAAACCGTTCTTTTTTTGGAGCGTTTTTTTCCCAAAATTGCTGAAGCGTGGCATGATTTATCTTGGGACCACCAGAGTTCATTTTTTAAGGATCCTTTCCATCGCGAAGAAGTTGTGATAAACATGTATCAGCTTTACTACTGCTCCAGTGCAAGTAGTGAGTCTGAATTTTCTTTACTGTCACCAGGGGATTCAAGGGAGCAGCTGAACGGACATTTGGAAGGTCATTTTGAGCACCAGTGTGATAAATGTGATTACACATCTCGCACAGAGGGTAGACTCAAACAACACATCCAGAGATTCCATGGAAATGATGATTTCAATGACGGTAGGTTGTAGATTTCACTTTGCACCAATTTTGTGTTAAATCTTCTATTCATTCGCTTGCTGATCAGAAGTGATTGTTGTGTTGCTTGCATTCACCCTCACTTACAGCACCAACCTGCATATTTAGTAAACGGGAAGTTGTATGCCCATGGGAATTTTATCTCTATTGAGCGGACAACACACACCATTATGAACTGTGCATTATCGATAAGATATATACACTTATATACATCCATTGATCTCGTTTGCATTACTCCGGAAACAATTTCTGGCTGAAGGTATAAATAAAAATATTATCAAAGTATTTAATATGACCTGACAAAGGATCACAATGATTTTCCCACATATTGAGGTGTGATGTCAACCTGGGCATTTCATGTTCACGTTCGCCATTGCACTGGTCACTGGTCAGACAAGTTCCATCACCCTTGCAGTATGATATCTCTCCGATTTCCCAATTTGGATATAATCTCACCAAAAAGAACAGATCGATTGCTCCCTTCTGTATAAATGGTCTTTCATGTTGGGTTTTTGAGTCGCGAAGTGAAAGTGCAGCATGCAAGACCTTTTGAATGGTACCAAGTACTATAAAAATAGGGTTGTTTCAAGCTGCTACCGTGGCACAGGTTATGCTGCTATAAAAAGACTGGAAGGTGTCTTAATTGAGTTAATGGTCTACAGAGTAGCGTATGTTACAGGTTACTTAGAGGTGCATGCCCTCTATTCTGACTAGTTTAATCAAGAGATTTTCCAGGCTGCCTTCAGGCCTGTAATGCGCTAGGTGTGAAACTTTTTCGTCACAGTCACCAAAAATACAATATAAGAATGGATGATATTAAATTTTTAATCACTTTATCAAGTTGACTCGCTGCTTGTACATGCAGATGAAGCAATGGATCATATGGAGAGTCATACCAGCACTTCTCTTGGTAACCCAATGCTTTCTTCTATGGAAGGATACACCACACAGCCTGCAAATCAAAGAACTCCAGGGAGACAGAAGGTGTACCGATGCAAACAGTGTGATTTCTCTGCAACGATCAAGGTAAGTAGGCCTTGTGTGAGCATAAATATTTGCTGCCATCAAACTTTTCACTTTAAAAAATGCAAAAGTATGTCATATCTGGATTTGAAAACAAAGTGCAAAAAGTTATGTTTTATGCTAAGAAAAACAATTTTTCCCGGTGCTTTGGTGTTCCCATATAACTGTGAGATCTTAACTAAATGAATCACTTTAAAGCGACAATACATGCTATGAATCTGAATTCAAAGTTTCTGTGGGATATGTTTTAAAAGTAAAATAAGTTTGCAGAAAGAAAATCTTGGTAATTTTAATTTTTTTACGTATGATAATCTGCA
>ERZ1740068.840-NODE-840-length-11898-cov-10.035886_pt1 | contig 11898 bp, 9 predicted proteins | sample MGYA00581735_ERZ1740068 | MGnify/ENA primary metagenome ERZ1740068 (study PRJEB43018, sample SAMN04849740) | marine metagenome | isolation source: floating plastic debris | place: Pacific Ocean | collected 2008-08-30 | study: EMG produced TPA metagenomics assembly... | reverse complement strand
ATATCAGTATTGTATGGAGTTACCTGTCTGTAGCAAACTGGAAAACAACTCCAATAACTCATTAAACATTTGACCCATAGATTTGATTATTATTACGTTTGATTATTATTACGTTTATGGTTTGGCAGATTGTGATATCTAATACATGTATTACATCGAGAAAATGCAAATCATCAACAAACTGTTGACCATTGCTTATGACTCATATGTATTGTGTTGCAGAGTGCCCAAGAACATCACATTTGGTTCAGGGATACAGAAAGGATTCACTAGACCCAAAGGTAGATTTAAGCCAAAAGGAAACCACCTGACAAAGAAGCCTGTGACAAATGAAACTCATATAGACATTGAGGATGTTGATATGAATGACTTAGTGCAATCTCTACAAACCTGATGATAGTCCTCAAATCTGCCAGATAAGTTGCATGTTTTGTGCCAAAATCTGGCTGAAGTAAACTTACGAACTTTGTATATCATCAAAACCGTGAGACACCATGTGTTTCACCTTGTAAAGAAACTTATTTAATCAGCTTCAATATAAATCGAATCCATAGCGAAGATTGTGTTGAATTGTGAGTTGAATCTTGCTGTGTTCTTGCAGTCAGTTGTGAATCATGAATCTGGATAGGATTAATTAGGAAATGTCAAATGAGTTGAATCATAATCATGGTCAGCCAAGATGAATCGACGTGAATCCTGAATCAGGCAGTGTATACATGTCTGAATGAAAAAATTTATCATCTATATTGATATGATATACATGTACATACATACACATACATTGAACATTCTATGCAAGATGAAGATGGCAATATGTGAACTGTTGCTCTTGCAGTATTTTTGACCCTACATTGCTCAGCATGTGCGCAATCGCAATGCTTGGTAGTTATACTCTTGTGCTGAAGGAGGGTGTAACTCACATTTATTATGATGTGACACCAATGAGATAGATCAAAGAGTAAGATCTCTGGATGATATGGTTATATACATGTATATTTATCTCTTTGCTGATACCACCCACAACCTGAATGTTAGACCGGGATGGGTGAGATGGGTCAGACAGGAATTGGGTAAATCTGAATTTTGAGAATGACGCGATTTCATGGATCAATTTTCATAGGACATATATGTTTTGTGGTTCAACTCCGCTCACAGAATCGCAATTATATTCAAGAACCGAGAGATGAGCTCTGTTATTCACTGTGATTGTGCCGATAATCGATACAATTTAAAAAGAAAGCTGAGCATGTTACATGGGTGCAAAACTCTGTGCAACAACTAACAGCTCAAATCTTCCAGTATGGTTTTAACTTTGAATTGTCTGGCATCGCTGACACAAAGGTTACTTTCATTATCTGTGATGACAGAAATGTTTGCTGCATTCAGTAGTTGATGACAGTTAAAACCAGTGACGTGTGTGTTATCAACTAATATCAGTGTGCTCTGAGAACTTTCTCTGTCATGCTATAAATTTGAACTTTATTTTTGTCTTCAACTGAAAGTGATATAATAATAGTGTATAGTGATGCATTCCAGTGCCTTTTTATAATACAGTCTGCCAAATATAATCGTGTTAGCTATAGAAACAATGATTCAAGAAAACTGGCTATGAACTACTAACTCTGACTCCCGAAAGATTATTATGTTTTTATAAACGATCAACTTAGCCAGATCAGGTGTTGTATAATTTGGCTCAGTTATTTCCATGTACAAAGACAACTTGCACATATTTCATTAAGCCAATGCTGCGGAGCCATAGCTGCTCTCATTGTGTGTGACGAGAAACTAATTAATAATAAGTTAATCATACACGCCACCATTATCTCACACTATCTCGTATCTCTCAGGATACAAGACTGTCTCATGAGAGAACTTAATATTTCGTCCATCTGCAGCTTTAACCCCAACAGCCTGTAAAAATAACAAGACTGACCACATTGTATTGTTCTGCTAAACAGCTTAAGTTACTTTACGGAACGCAAAGAACGGAAAATACCGTCGCACAACTTCTCTGTTATATTCTCAACTGGAGTAAAAGATGTGAGTATCGGTAGCTACCAGTAATTTGACTTTCTACGGTGAAAACTTTGTAGGCTCTGGACATGAATTTGTTTCAGAATTGCTTTCTGCTTTTCATCAGGTGTTGTTGACCATAAGCTTGGAAGTGACCGTATTTAAAGATTGAAGTCCTAACTCTTGACCCAGTGTAACCAATGAGCTTGATGCAGCACAACATCATGAACAATGATCTTCTGTTAGTCTCAGACCAATCACAAATGAAGTTGAAGCAACAGGGGGATAATCGCCAAATTTCAATGGTTGGATGTACATTGTACTCACAGAGATATCAAAGAATGATTTCTTGCAGATAAATGAGACAGTTACAGGGAAGAAATCATCCTCATGTCCGGGTATACTAAACTCTATGGTGCCAGATGAGTTAGATTGGTTAATGACTGGCATAGTCCAGCTTAATATATTCTTACGACTGTCATGTTCATAATCACCGTCACATTCGGTGACTCGTGGGGCACCGACGCCGCTTCTGTATAAATATAAACAAAGTGGTAGCTATGATCAACATCTCACTACATATTTAGATTTTTTTAATAATGTTATTTTATACAGGGATTGAGAGCGGAAACAAATCCACTGTTCTTTTGGAAATTCAATTTTTCAAACACCACCGATAAAATTTTCCGATTATGATCCAGCACGTAGATAAGAGGTACATTCATTAAGATAAGAGGTACATAATATTTTCAAAGCGGATGTGTTATATCTAGGTTATCAACTTACGGTAGTGGTATAGAAATGACGACATCATCCAGTTCTATGTTTTCTGCTTGCAGCTCATATTCAATATTTACATCACATCCACTTCCAGTTACATTTGGCCAGCAGTTAACTGTGATGTATAAAACTCAGATACATAATTTGACGGGAAACAGTAGCAAAACAAACATATCATCATTGATTCTCACATGAAACACCAGATTTGATAGAATACGTGTTAGCCCAGCACATGCTGTAGAGAAGAAACATATTTATTCGGGGATATCAATCTTATGGGGAAATCAGATGACAAAATCTCTGTCCACCATCGCTACCGACTTATCACAGGTGAGGACAGTTTTTTGATAACTTCATTATGCTGGTACCACTATATTTTGCACATGAGTATTCTGCTTCACAGACTTATCTGTTTATGTCGAAATAACACATGTCTGAGGTCTACAGGTATATAAGAACTCACTAGTAAGAGGCATGATGGATTCATCTGTGGTTTGTAACCTCCACCTCAATACACCGATCTCTTGTTTGAGAGGGAATGATTTTGACTTATCTTTCTGTGCGATAATGCCCTGTGACTGGAATAACTTCTTATCAATACTAGGATGTGTCTGTAACAAAGAAATACAGTGAAATAACAATTTATGTGCTTCATAAAATATTAAATTTACGACTAAGGTTATAGTTTTAATCTTTATTGATGACATTAGCAATCATAGGTTGTGTACAGAACATACAATCCTACTTTAGACTATAATTGACTGATTGGTGGTAATGAATTAATTATATCAATTTCAGGTATAAGCTACATTATGTTTGAGTGCACAATGTATTTCTGAATGATCATTTTGTAGGCTTGACCAACAAGTGGCAGTTTCACATTTTACAGATACAAGCAAACAGTTGCCATAGTTAATGAATTTCAAACTTGAGAGTTGTCCCGCTATGGCATGTGAGAAGACAATTCCATAAACTTTTTCTATCAAGCTATCCAAAGTTACTTACATCCAATCTGATATCATTGCTTGAAATAAATTCTGCCACAGCAATCATAATATCAAGGTTAGATATAATATGAACACTTACGCTCGTTTGTGCCTGTTTGTTGTCTGTAATTTTAATTGCAATACTTCCTAAATCACTGTCTGAGACTAGCAAAAAGAGTGTTCCAGTAATTTCAAGATTTTCCAGAGCTCCAGATCTTGAAGCGACACATGTCATTTTCTCTTCTATTTTTGTGTGAACACTGAAAATACATACAATGTTAAAAGACGATTATATTATGGCATAACACTCCCTGATTTACTACCAACAGCATTTCATGATAACATAACAGAAACCACTGACCGATAAACATCATCATCACTCATTGATAAACACACATTTATATATTTTCAGAAGAGCTTAATGGTTGAGAAGTGGAGAGATGGTTAGAAGGGCGCTGGTGAGAAAAACATGATGTGGTAACAAAATTATCACATTTGCTATATAATACCAGCATTTTGATTCTGGCTCATGAATCTGTCTAACGAACGGTACAGTATATTCACTGCCCATACCACTTGAGCACAATTCTTTATTGAAACGCATACCTTTCTTTGTCTATTTCAGGTACTGTTGAGGCTTTAGCAGCGGCAGTTTTCCTGCTGGCTGCAGAGGGGATGTCTTCTACCTGCACCCCTTCTGAGGCCAGCTGGTCGACAAAGTTGTTGACATCTTTCTTTTTGCCACCTAATTTCATACCTGTACCAGTGGCGCGCTTGGGGGCTGCTGAGTAGGTGGATGGAGTTGGCTCTACGGGGGTGTTTGTTATTGTAGATGAGCTAACACTACTTGATGAGATACCACTTCCTCCATAACCATTACTACAGATAAAACGACACACGATAGTGAGTCAAACACATTTTTGTACCTTTTATACAACAATCCATCATTTGACAAAACCTATGAAACATGCCGCTTGTGGCAAACAAATAACAAGAGACCTACTGAAAATTTAAGAGGACCCATATGAAGGACATCCATTTATTTGAAAACTTAAAACTCTTCCTGATACTCCCATTTCTCAATAGATAACATAATTAACTGTCACCATCGGACATCAAAAGTTTCAGTTAACGTAGTCATGATAGTGAAAGTCTGATATTTATCTACCACACAAGCAAAAAGGCACACAGAGATCATCACCTACCCTTACACACCAAATCAAACTATAACATTGTAGAGATACACACCTGTATGGATTACCACCATGCCGCATTGCTTCTTTACGTTTGCGATCAAATTCCTTTTGTTTGTCTCTCATTGCCTGTTTGGCTTCTCTTTCTTGTGTCTAGAATTAATAAAGACAAAACAAAATAATTTTTAAAACTAGAAAAATCCAAGCATCCTTTCATTTAATAATGCTATACTTTTAAGGATCAAAAGCAGGTTCTTTTCTATCTACGCAAACAACCGTTACCTAATTTGAACCTACCAACCCAACCTAAAACATTCAATGCGGATTGGTACTATGACTATGAGTGTGATAATCACATACGTGGACACATATATATCGTGGTACCAGCTTTTAAAGTACATGTACGTTCTAAATATTTACCTCACGCAGAGCAATTGCAACTTTCTCTTCATGCGAGTCCATTTGTATGAATGTGCTGATCTGAGCTAGGTTGACGCTCTCTCTGTATCCCAGCGCCACTATTTCGTCAAATGCAAATATGATCTGGAATGAGTTGTCCAGTATTGCACTCTCCTCACATGATCTACCGTACTCCGGTACCTGCACAAATCACACAACACAATAATTAAATTACTATTCTGGTATTCTTCAGTGCATACTGTATGTACGCTTATTCCACCGTTTAAAAAATCGATCCGGCCATTGTCTCCATAGCACGTCGAAAGACTGGTAACTATAATTATCCAAGCTTAAAACAATTGATCCATTGACAGCTCAGGTACGATTAACATAGAAAGGGATTGCATTTTTCAAAGAGACGACAGCTTCTGATATAATTCCTTCAAAAACCTTCCCAAAAGCAACTTCAAACTAGCAAAACCATAAGTGTCCGCATTATTCCGTTGGTTAAAGAAATGATATGTGGACTTACTACTCTGGCGAACAGACGTAGTGTTTCCAGATCTTCGAGTATGTTGCTGGCTTTTGTGGTGATTAGAACAACAAAAAGCTGCTCCAGCGCTTGATAAACATATCTCACGCTCTCTGTCTCCACAAATGTGTGCTGTTTACCAGAGTTCATGAGTTTAGGAAATGCAGCTAAAAGTCCCTCGATACGGGCCCTAGTCATCTCCACAAATTGTCTGGAGACTAACACTGTAATGAGATGTGTAACAAAATTAAGTATCAGTATTACACCTATTACATGATCAATCTCTAAAGTGTTTAGCTTCTTCCCAGGAAATCTGCCCACAACAGCCAGTCCAGTAATCAATGTAAAAAATGTCTCCTCATGTCATATATCACGAATATAGTACATTGGGGCATCATACAACAAATAATCCAATGTATTTAGATGACTGACCTTTGCCTCCTTTGTTACATACTGCAGCAGCTAGCAGCACCTAAAACAAGATATTGAGATGATGTAAACAGGATGGCTATCATGAATAAGTATTAATATTTTTGTTAGAATTTACCAGTTTTTCCTCTTAGGTTTCTGTTCAAACATAGCTACTTTGTGGCTGAAAAATGTCTGCAACCCCACCCGTGTTTGGTGAGCTTCCACTAAACGTCAAAATACAGTGAAGGATGAAAATAAATCACTGAAGCATGGTATCGTAAGGCAGAGGTATAAAATGATAGCTCACAGCTGCTGCACTAATGGTCACAACATGAAATAACTAAGGTATCTGAGCAACTGTAGGCCCTATGCCGCCAGCAATGAACTTATTTATTCATGGCCTTCCGTTTGACAATGGACTGCGGAGAAGCGAACCCACAAATGTTTGGAAGCGTATTAACATGAAGCTGCCTTCTCAGAGCTACAGTAGTTGACAATGTGAATGGTTTGAATCCTGACTCAGCTTCCAAAATTCACTTTTGGCCCAATAACAGCTTGGTTTTCCAAATTTAATCAACAGTTTTTATGGTTTCGAATGTTTACTGCAACACCTTTCATCTTTAGACTTTATAAAAGCTGGATGACTGCTAATAGTAAGCTTATCACACTGGGTTTTATAAAAGATGAGATGTGTCAACAGCAATTGCATATACTGCTAAGCTTTAGACAGATAATATCGGTACGTGCATTATTGGAAGAATGTACAAACTTAAGTTGCAAGCAGCAGTGGAGACATAGTACAGGCACAGCAATATAACAAAGTTGTCACTGTTGTTGTATATTTTTAGTTCTGTAAAATTTAGATTAAACTTACCATTTTGAGGAGCGAGGAGTAGCGTAAAAGAGATCAATAGACACACTGCGTTGAGCGGCTTTCTTGAAATTGGGTGATGAGCTACGCCAGTACCTGTCTGTCACATATATTGACTGATATGAACCTGCAGAATGACAATGTTGATGTTTTTTTGAGGGAAAGTAGACTTCACAGTCAAAACACATAGAGCAGATGAATAATAGGTGCCCAACAAAAAAAAGCAGAATGCTCAATTTAATACACTTGACTTAATTCCATTCCATCCAATGATCTTCATTCATTGTTTTATTATTGGCTTCATATGAGTTTTGAGCACCAGAATGAGAAAAGGTCACTGAAAGGTAAAAAACACCAGTGAGGGGGAGTGCTGGTATACTTACATAAATTATATGCAGTAGGTAGTTCAAACCATATGCAGTGGAAGATATAAAGACCACCAAACCTTGTATTAGCTCAATAACTAACTTCCTTCAATCATCAACAATAATAATGAAATTGTGAGTAAACTGCTGGATTTATCTCTGAATGTGGCAGACTGCCAATGTGCTCATCAGTGAAAACCTTTTGCAGAGTCTGCCCACATCAGCTACACATGATAAAGACGAGTGCAAGGTGTTGACACCGCGTAAAATGTTCTCAGACAACACTTCAGTTTTCTTTCTAAAAACTCATTTATTCCACCTCAGCATAAACATGGCACCCGGGCCATTTCCGCTTTGCTTGCCACGCCTTCTTTTGCATATCCATGGGTGGACAACTTTTTATGTTGAAATTAGATGATAACTCCGAGTTATGCATATTAGACATATTAGGTTTGTGGCCACTCTTTGATCAAAACTCTGGGTAAAACACAAAAAACTCCTACGTAAAATGTATGTTTAAGAGATACTGTTGTTCTTTTGGCTGCTGAATCATTAAATTCAGTTCATATGCTCGAAATGATGATACCACAGGTTAACCCAGGTTAGCCCAACAGTTGGCTTGAGACAGGCCTACAGTACAAGGTAGGCAGGCCGCACTCATGTTCCCAAGCCAGCTTCGCCTGATTTGTCATTTCTAGAAGTAAAGGTATACAAGTATTTTATAACTTGTTCACAAATGATTACCTGACACTACATCAAGAATAACAATGCATACTCATTCAAATGATGTGTACTCATCCAATATTTCTTAATAAAATTACCTAGGTGCCTGATTGAAAAAATATGAGTAAACATGGTCACAAAATACATGGACCTTAAAAAATTACTGAAAATAGTACAACGATATATTGAAGCGTACACAGAGAGTTGATGATTCACAGTGGTTTCATTTTGTACAGGACTTTCAATGAACAAGAAATGATAATCTGTAACGATAACCTAGGAGTATAAGTTTTCACTTGTCACTTTTACTCCTAGCTCTAACCAGTGTAATTAATGCTGGCCTATACTTAGAGGCTAAAACTTGGACACATCATCTAAGTTACAGAATATTCGTAAAGGCTTAATGAATGCGTGTTAAAAATCTCAAGTATAAATAGGCAAGCATTCCCAGAATGCTGGAACGATCTTTAATATTTTCCAAATAAATTGAGTAAGCATTTTACATTGTTATTTACAATTTCTGTGGAAATTTCATATATTACATGCATTAACAGGAGCTAATGATGATCAGGGTTTATGAGTGTTTATGGGGCAGTCTTCTTTGTCTTGATCTTTATCTCCACTGTAAAACTCGTTGTTTGCTTCAACCCTGACAATAAAAAAAGTAATTGCATATCTGTCCATATCAGCATGGACTACGGAGTTATCCTCAAAGACAAAAACTATTGCAGCAGCCCCGCCTTGAAAATATGGATACTAATTTTCTTTTCTATACTCATCATAGCATCACATTGTTCATCTTTTGTTACAAACCATATATATATAAACAACACCATTACTTTCTGAAGTCCTAAAACAATTATACTCATACGAAAACAATTCTACAATTCGTTACTGCCCTTACACAAATGCACAATCCTTAGAAGCAACAATACCCGATGAGGGTCAGAATCAATCACTGATACCACCAAACATACTGTTATGTGCAATGAGTTTGAGAGCACCAACCTTTTCTCTTTATCTTCCTTCGTTTCTCTGGCATCTGGATTTTTCTCATTAGCGCTCGGTCTCTCCGGCTGCCAGGATTTTGGAGGTTCATACATCTGAATACTGGGAGCATGTGCCAACTGTTTGAGATTCTCGACAACTGTTTGTCTAATAGCTTCCATATACTGTAACCAAATAGAACATTCTTGAAAGAATGAGACTTATGTTATGTGACATTGCATGTGTCAGTATGCTCAACATTCACAGAGCTGTAAAATGCGGAGCCAGAGACAAAATAGTAAAACCGAAATATAAATTTGATGGGATGACGCAACTTGTCGCATTCAACCATGAAGTATAATAATGACAACCAGCTTCTGAGAGAAATACATTTTATTGGGACACTGGTTCCGCTGCAGTTGACCATTCAGGACCAGCTTTTATTTCTAAGGACTAGGTTTTGAGCATTGTGAGGCTGGGTGCACAGATTGACAAACATTAAAATCATTAATCAATCGAGTGGTTTTGATTCTCGTCAATGTGATGAACGGATAAACATCTTTATCTCATTGAACTCGCCAATGATATATAAACAACACATTAACTATCAGAATTGTCCTCTCCCTCTCTAAAGTTGGAAAAATCATAAATATTATACATAACATCTATGTCCAGTGATTAACGAAAACAGGGGCGTATTGAATCATTTTGTCAACCCCAGACTTGGATGGACAAATATTGCAAAATGGCAAAATTTACTCATGAAAAGGTCTAAAATAGGGTAAAAATATTGAAAAATTTGCAAAATCCAACCCCAGACTAGCCCAGATTCCAATCATCAACCCCAGATATATCTGGGGGTCTGGGGTGTTCAATACGCCCCTGAAAGAAAACCATGACATAAATACTTCACCTGTTTTGAATTCTCATTATTACATTTGCTGTTGGTGGCTAGATCTGGATGTAGCTTAAAGTCTGGAGAGAAGAACTCAAAATAATCTAAAAATAAAATTAAATACATGAATTTTACAGACTACACTACACTTACACCAACAATATATACCAAAACATAGCTATTGATCAAACACCACACAAGAGTGTTTTCATCTTATGCAAAATGTACACAATCTTACGGCAACTGTACACCCTCAAAGCAGTTGTTTTCGTGATATCTGGGGCTCAATTTCCCTCATATGATGCTCTGCTTCTCAACAATTTTCCGGAATAATACCCTTAAAGTATCAGCGAATGAAAAATGACCTTAGCAACAACCTCCCATGCTTGTTAAGAATTGATGTAACAAGTATTTGTCTTTGCATATCATTAGTTTCTCGTTTTTTTTTTTCGATTGATATCCACCGACTCAGATAGTAAATTTTTTTAGTTTGCATTTTTTATGCATTTTTTTCTTGATAATTTTAAAACGCACTATCATATCAGCACCATGTTTTTAATGTCTAACTCACTAACATTTTAAACGCTTAGAAAACATGTATTTGTTATAAAGCAATTTAAACAAATAAACTCATATTGTGATCATTATTATTATTGTAATTTATGTCAAATCCCATTCCCAACACAAACCATCACTCTTACATTGTGAGAAAATAATTCATACCATTATAAGGTAGATCATCACTGATATCTTTCTGATCGAGGCATACAGCTGTCTCATATGTCCAGCATCTCGATACATTCCTGACGGTATAACCTCCTCCACCTAACACCATCAGTGGTACATTAAACTCCTTCACAAACTCTACACACTCCCTAAACAATGAAAAAAGATACTGAAACTCTATGAGCTTGTGTCAGAACTACCTCAGGCCTAACAACATATTACTGCGTGTGGACACTATCACAAGGAACGGAATATTTTTGTCCGCCAAACTGCCTCAACGTGATGGTTTGATTTAGGAATCAAAAATATAATATATGCTATGTGACATATGTACTGTACTGATATGATAAATATTACCCGTGTCCTCGAGTTGTGAGATTAAAACAGCCGAGTCTGTCCTGTCCTAGTGAGTCTGCACCACACTGTAACAATACAACAGTATATTTTTAAGCTATCCAACACAAAAAGTATGCTTGGGTAATTTTTATCTGAAGTACAACATCCACAAGCCAACCATAAAAAACAGACCCTCGCAATACCAAATTCGACCACTCATATTATACAGTATTGTATTGAATATCGTTGAGCCCAAAGCATGACAAAATATTTCTTATGTTTGACAAAACCTACTTGAAGAACTATAGCCGTAGGCCGATAATGCTCCATCACAGCTTTTATGGTAGGCTTAAATATTTGTAGGTATGATTGATCATCGATCCCTTCTTTCAATGGGACATTCACAGAGTAATAACGACCACTCCCAGCTCCTATTTCATACATGTCTCCTGAAATCACACCAGAACAATATACTCTATCCGCTTGCTAACGGGATTCTTATTGCTTACTTGCTTACTTACTTTCGCAGCAATAGAAGGATAGATGAGGACCTGCAAAAGACCTCCTGTAACTGGTTTCAATTGTTTAGCACACACCATGAATCAGAACAAGCAGGTGACAATTTGAAGGTACAGTACCTGTACCAGGGAAGAAGTAGCTGCCATATTTATGAAAAGACAC
>ERZ1740068.837-NODE-837-length-11967-cov-7.778962_pt1 | contig 11967 bp, 11 predicted proteins | sample MGYA00581735_ERZ1740068 | MGnify/ENA primary metagenome ERZ1740068 (study PRJEB43018, sample SAMN04849740) | marine metagenome | isolation source: floating plastic debris | place: Pacific Ocean | collected 2008-08-30 | study: EMG produced TPA metagenomics assembly... | reverse complement strand
GGCTCCTGCAAATCTTTGATGCGCTTGAGGCGCTGGGTAAGCTCACTTTTGTGACTGGGATCGAATTGGATGAGTTTTTCAATGGCTTGACTTTCCATGCGGGCATCGAAGGCGAGAATATCGCCATTGCCTGCGGTGAGCCGCAAAAAGGCGGCCAGTACTTCCTGCCTTGGATCAACACCAGGTTCCGCCAAAAAATCATCGACCGTAGCAGTTGCTCCCGGGGAGTCGATGCGGTGCAATGAGAATAAAAAAGGCAACTGCTGATAGGGCCGGGTACCGTTGTAGCGGGGTATGGGCGGCATGAAGCTCTCAAAATCAATGAGCAGTAAGGGATAGTTCAAGCCCTCTAAAAAAGCCTTAATAGCTGCTTTGTTGATGATGGGGGTGCCCTTTTTCTCTGCTTCCACCAGCAGGCGTTGGTTGGGCTTCAATTCAATGTTGGGCCCAATGTCCACCAACCGGCGGACGCCCATGTGGTACAGTTCAAACAATTCTTTTTTGGGCATACCTCCAATTTCAAACACGGGGCGTTCGGGCACTTCTCGCCAGCAAGTGCCCCTGAAATCGCAATCGTATGGCTCGGAACACTGCGGGCCAATACGCCTTTCGGGAATGTATGGTTCTTGCAGCACATCCATGAGTTGGGCCACGTTTTTCTCTACAAAATCCCAATTCGAAAGCACTTTTTGCTTCACCGATTCGAAACGAAAAAGTTGGTGAGGATCTACTTCTCCGTCCCTTACGTAGCGGGTATTGATGTAGGCCAGGTTGAAATCTTGCAGTTGAATCCCTGCATTTTCGAGCACATAATACTGTAGCGAAGCATCGAGCACATGCACCGGCGAAACCCGGGTGGAGCTTTTCACTTCATAGGCGTACCAACCGTCTGGCTTCTTCACCAAAATGTCCACGTAGATCAAAATGCGGTTCGCTATAAAAGCCGCTTCATAAATCACCTCTACTCCATCTTGGAGGCACTTTTGCGTTTTTTCTACCGCTTTTCGGTATTGCCGTGGGCCGCCCGGACGACAATCGACCCCGCCGGGGAACAACTGATGTGCAAAGGCTCCGATGCGGTTACCACGATCAAAAGCTGCCTGCCGCTCCTTGGGAATAGGGTCTCTTCGGGTGTAGTACTTCTTATAGAGGTAGAGCGATTTCTCGCATTGCAGACCACGAAGGAACGTAGATTTACTAAGTACAGGTTTTTCGAAATCGTTCATGTTATCGCTTACCGCAATAGGGTGACCGAGCCCGTTCGGTCCGATTGATCCGCATTTACCGCAACACCATCCTGGTAACGGAAAACATAAAAATACACTCCTTCCGGCAAATCCCGACCAGTAGCATCATTTCCATCCCAGGGAATGCCAAAATCAAAGGTGCGGTACACCAAATTGCCCCAACGGTTGTAGATCGACATTTCAAACTGCGTGAAGTTGCAATCGCTGTTCACCTGAAAAACATCATTCAAACCATCGTTGTTCGGCGTGAATACGTTGGGAACTTCAATGAAGCAATCGATGTCTCGAAAACAAGAGTCGAAATCGTTGCTGATGTCGATGGTATCGGTCACGGTACAAGTGCCTACATCAGTCGAAGCCCAATAGCTTCCAGGGCCGTTTACTTGTACACTAAAACCAGTGCTGCCGTTGAACCAACGGTAGTTGAATCCACCAGGAACTAAGGCATTTAAAGTCAACACAAAGGATTCGCAAATCAACGTATCGGCTCCTAAGTCGAGGGGTATTTCTGGAAAGAAGCCCAAACGAATGGTATCAGAAACCTGTCCGCATGCATTGGAGGCCGTGATCCAAACCGTAGTATCGCGGTTGAGCAGTGCCCGAGCGGTATCGCCTCCAAAAGACCACTGGTAATTTACCAAGGGGTCGTTCGGATGATCGATCAGCAAAGTTTCACCAAAACAAAGGCTGTCATCGGAGGGCAAATTTATGGTGGGCAAGGGCAAAGCTTGCACCGCTAAGGTATCGCTCACCGAACCACAAGCATTGCTGTATTGCAATCCATACGTACCACCAGCAGTTACAACAAAACTGTTGCCGGTACTGCTATCGGACCAAAGGAAATTACCGGCCGGAAGGTTGGGCGTAAGCAGTATAAATCCTCCCGGACACAGCACCGTATCGTTGCCTAAAGAAAAGTTGCTCAAGGTATCGGGGCGCACCTGAATCGTATCGGTAAGGGTATCGCAAGCATTGGCGATGCGTACCCAATAGGTGCCCGTTTGAGATACTATCAGCGAATCGGCCTGGCTGCTGTCGGACCATACAATTTGAAAGGAAGTATCGGAAGGAACCCGTAAAATCAAACTATCACCTGCACAAAGTCCGGTATCCCCCGGCAAACCGGAAAAGGGTATCGGCGTTAGCTGAAGGGCCACCGTATCGGTGAGCACTCCACAACCGTAGCTGTACATCAGGCTAACGGTTTGCGAACTGTCTATGCTCAAGGTGCTGTCGGTGCTGCCATTCGACCATTGAAACTGACCAAAGGGCAACCCTGGATCGATGAGGTATTGCCCCGTAAAACAAATGGCGGTATCTGGACCAAGGTCCAGGTTTTGCAGGGTATCGAAGCGAATCTGAAGGGTATCAAAACCTGTATCGCAGGCATTGGCAATGCGTACCCAATACATGCCGGTTTGTTGCACCAACAACGAATCGTCAGTGGTGCTATCGGACCATAAAATGCTGTAGCTGGTATCAACAGCCACGGTGAGCCACAGCGAATCGCCCTGGCAAAGGGCAGTGTCCATCCCAAGCGAAAATGTATCTACAAGGCTGACCGAATCATTGGCCTGTGGCACAATGAGGCCGAACAGCGCGGAAGCAGTTCCTCCAAAAGTGGCTCCATAAGCTGTACCAAAACAAGCTGTTTGCGCTGGGTTTACAAATAGTCCAGCGGGCCCGGCCGCCAGGCTTACCGTTACCGAACCGGGCAAAGAGGGCCCGGAATGCCATAATAGTCCGGCTCCCCCTCCTCCACCGGTACCTACACAAGACCCACCATTATTGTTGTGGCCACCTTGACCACCATCAGCAAAAACGTTTAAGGCGGTTTGAAAAGTGGGCACTTCGAGCAGCACCACACCGCCGGCTCCACCGCCACCGGCTCCATCAAAAGTGGCCGTATCACGTACCTCGTTGCCGTTGGCACGAATGGCAAACCCATTTCCTACCAGCACATTGGCTCTAACCAGGGCAATTCCTCCGCCATTTTCGCCATCCGTCCCGCCTAAACCATTGGATTCGCCACCGCCTCCTCCACCGCCCAAAAAAATCTTGTTGACACCGTTGTTGTAGAGCATCACTTGCCCACCCAGGCCTCCCACGTTGGAGCCGCCACAACCCGACCATTCGTTGCCTCCATCTCCGCCAAAAGCTGCATTGGCGCCTCCGGCACCTCCGGCATTAGAAGCGTTACCGCCCCCTCCACCGTTGGTAAAATGGCCCCGGCCGCATTCCTGGCTCGGGTCCATAGGCTGAATGCCTTCTCCTTTTTGTCCGCCATTGAAGTTGCCAATGGGATTAAACAAATCGGTAACACTGCAAAAAAGTGGGTTGGGTGGATAACTACCAAAAAAATTAAGGCCTCCGCGAAAGCCCATGCCATCCACATTTAAATCGGCTTGCAAGGTGAGTGTATCGCTTACTTCTAAGGCCAAAACACCACCGATTTGTCCATTCCATGGGAGGGCTTTTAAGGTATCTACCACCGTGGCATTGGTGTACACTGGCACACTGATGATTTGTACCGGAAAATTCAAGTTGTAATTCCTCAACAGCGCTGTGGTGAGTTCAATTTGGTTGCCTGTCACGGTTTGCACAGTGGCCAGTTCGTAGTTGCCCGCATCGTCGAAAGCAGTGACGTTGCCATAGGCCGATGAAATGTTTTGTAAATCCACCTGGCCGCCTTGGGGTTGGTAGACCATTACCCGATCTCCGGGTAGCAAGTTGAGCGGGTTGGCCAATTGCAGGGTATCGCGGCAAGCTCCTGAAGCAATTCCCACCACAGCTTCGTATTGGTTGATGACCCCGGAAATTGGCGTAGACTGCGCCCATCCGCTCAAAGAAGAGCAAAACCACAAAAGGAGACACATCAAGCGGTGAATGCGGTTCATTTTAGATTTCCTGCTGCTTGTGGTAGTTGGGGGTGCTACCGATGAGGTTGTACTTTTACCCAAGGCCAAGGGTTACCAAAATTTGCCGAATTGGGGGAATGGTTAAGGTTTGGGTGAGGCAGTTTGGACACGCTGTTTTCGGGCTTGGCAAAGCTACGGATTTAATTTTCGGAGGCCGGAGAAAGGAGGCATTTGAACCAAACCGTTTTTTTGGGGTTTAAGGCAATTGTTTGCTTGCAGCTAATTTTGTTGCTGATGTTGAAGATTGCCTGGTCCCAAGTTTATGCGCATCCCCTTCCGAAAAACCATCGTTTTCCGATGGCAAAATACGAGTTGCTGCCCGAGCAGCTGCTGTATGAGGGCACCATTGGCCATGAAAATTTGTTTGCCCCTCCTCCGCTGGACGAACGGCTGTTGCTAACGGTTCACGATGCCAACTATTGGGACCGCTTGCGCAAGTTGGAACTTACACCGCGGGAACAACGGGTGACGGGCTTTCCGCATAGTCCTGAACTCATTCACCGGGAGATTTGCATTATGAACGGCACCTTGATGGCGGCTGAATTTGCCTTGCAACATGGAGTGGCCATGAACATTGCCGGAGGCACCCACCACGCTTTTCGCGACCGGGGCGAGGGCTTTTGCTTGCTCAATGATATTGCCATTGCCGCCGATTACCTGCTTCAGGAAAAGGGGTTTCAGCAAATTTTGGTGGTGGACCTTGATGTGCACCAGGGCAATGGTACGGCGGCTATTTTTCAAGATCGGCCGGAGGTGTACACTTTCAGCATGCACGGTGGTAAAAACTATCCTTTGCGTAAGGAGCAATCTGATCTGGACGTGGCGTTGCTGGATGGCACGGATGATGCTACCTATTTGGGGCTATTGCAGGAGCATTTGCCCAAACTCATTGACGTATTGGAACCTGATTTTATCTTTTTTCAATCGGGGGTGGATGTGCTGTCGACAGATAAGCTGGGCCGTTTGGGCATGAGCATTGGCGGCTGCAAAGAGCGGGACAAAATGGTTTTCGATTTGTGTTATCGCCATCAAATACCGGTGGTGGCCAGCATGGGTGGTGGCTATTCCGAGCGGATCGCTGATATTGTGGAGGCGCACGCCAATACCTATCGCCTGGCACAGGAAACCTGGTTTTGATTATTCGATGATGGTGTAGCGCTGCGCGGCTTCGGCCCGGGAGCAAAAATTGAAGTGCCACCACTCGGTGGGCAACACCGTAAAGCCTCCGTGATACATCACTTCCCGCAGCAACCGTCGGTTCTCAATCACTTCCTGGGAGAGTAGTCCGGCCGCTAACAAGGCAGTTTCTTTGCGCGGATAGGCCAACTCTCCAAAATAGTCGAAGGGCGTACCCATGTCCAACTCTTCCCCGGTCTCTGTTACAATGGTGATGTCTACAGCAGCACCATAATTGTGCAACGACCCGTTTTTCGGGTTGGAAACGTAGCGTACTTTTTCTTGAATCGGGTAGTCTACCAGGTCCCACATTTGCTGCTGCACCCTTCGAGGGCGCACGGCATCAAAAATACTCAGGTGCCAGCCTGGGTGCTTCTTTTCGAGGTGTGCCTGGGCCACGGCCAACCCGGCGGCTGCTTCTGGCTGCAAAAAGCACTTGTCGAAATCGCCATACACGTCTTCGCCCAAAAAATTGTCGGTGGTGGAATACTTGAGGTTGCAGTAAATGGCTGATTCTAACTCCTGCACTTCTACCAACCCCGCGGCCCGAATGGCTTTTTCCAGGTCGGTTATGGCCGGATTTTCTGATTGGGCAATAGGTACAACCGTAAGGCTATCCAATTGAGCGACAACGGTATCGGCTACTGAAGTTTCAACAGTTGTATTTCCGGGTAATTTGACATTAACCTCACTGCCTGATTCGGCAATGGTTTGACAGGCGATACTCCCGAAAAGGAGCACGACTACAATCCCTCCACTAATGGTGTTCGCCATAGCTTTTCTCGCCGGCCTCAATGGCAAACTTGATGAAGTTTTCGGGTGGTGGAATGGGACAAGAGTAGCCGTCGTTGTAGGCGCAATAAGGATTGTAAGCCAGGTTAAAATCCAAGGTGATGGTTTCGCCATCCGGGATGGTGGCATCGAGGTAGCGTCCTCCACCGTAGGTACTTTCTCCCGAGGTGAGGTCGGTAAAAGGAATGAAAAGGTAGTTTTCCATGCCCGGCTTTTTGCTGACGGCAATGTTTTGGTAAACGTTGAGCACGAAAGTGTATTCACCCAGAGTGAAATGTGCCTCACCGTATTTCACGTATTCGGGCAATCGGTCGGTTGAAGTTTTCATCTTAAAAGGATCTTCGCCTTCGGTTCGGATGAATTTGGCCTCCACTTTCAAATCTTCACTCAGGGCAAAATATTCGAGCGCTTTGAATTTCCGCCGGTCTTGCTTGGTCAAGGGCGACTGCTCTTTGTCTTTGAACTCGACATTTTTTTCAGCCCGATGTTCGGCAATGGTTTCAGGATAGCTTTTTTCGGCAGTAGGTTCTTGAGCCGTGCAGCTGTAACCAAGAATGAGAAGCGCAAAGAGGCATTGAATGAATCGATTCATAATCGGTGGTTGTTTCCTATCACAAAGCTACGTTGAAATCTGATGGCACAGTATTTTACCTTCTAAAGGTCGAGCCGAAGTTGTTCTCCCGACGATTTATCGGTGTTGAGGTTGCTGAGCGAGATGCCTAACAGACGCACAGGTTTTTCCGGAAAATCGGGCTGATAGAGCAATTCTTTTGCCATTTGCAACACCTCTTTTTCTGCTGCAATGAAACGCGGTAGGGTGCGGCTGCGCGTAGTCTGTTCAAAATCGAAGAATTTTATTTTCAAGGTAACCGTACGTCCTGCAGCTCCGGTTCGTTGCAAGGCCTTGCCTACCTTCTCGGCAATGATTTCCAACTTGGCCTCCATCTCCTGCGGGGTACTCACATCCTGGTCGTAGGTACGCTCTGCCCCAATTGATTTTCGAATGCGGTCAGGCTTCACCGGGCGTTGGTCTTCGGCCCGCACGATTTTGTAAAAATGGTTGCCCATCTTGCCAAATCGGCGAATCAATTCGGCCTGTTCGAGCTGCCGAAGATCCGATCCGGTTTGAATGCCCAAGGCTTCGAGCTTCTCGGCGGTTTTCTTCCCAATTCCAAAAAACTTTCCAATCGGCAGTTGATCGATAAAGGTTTGTGCATCTTCCGGCAAAATTACGGCTTGGCCGTTGGGCTTGTTGAGGTCGGAAGCGGTTTTGGCCAAAAATTTATTGAAAGAGATGCCTGCGGAAGCGGTGAGTTGGGTTGCGGCATGAATTTCTTCCCGAATCTTCTGTGCGGTATACATGCCGCTTTTGTAGCCCATTTTGTTTTCCGTTACGTCCAGATAGGCTTCATCCAAAGAAAGGGGCTCCACCAGATCGGTATAGGTGTGAAAAATGTCCATCACCTGGCGCGATACCGATTTGTAGACTTCAAAACGGTGGGGCACAAAGATGAGGTCGGGGCATTTTCGCTTGGCCAAATAGGAAGGCATGGCGGAATGCACGCCAAACTTTCGCGCTTCGTAGCTGGCGGCTGCCACCACCCCTCGCTCTGCCGAACCGCCCACAGCCACGGGCTTTCCGCGCAACTCCGGATGGTCGCGCTGCTCGATGGAAGCAAAGAAGGCATCCATGTCGATGTGAATGATTTTTCGGATGGGGGCGTTCTCCGTCATTTCTACCGCAATTTACGAAGGAATAGAGGGAGCGGGTGGGGTTCGGCGGGTAGTTTACAATGGAAAGAGCCGCCAGCAGCAGCTCTTTCATTGTCAGTCAACCAAAGGTTGTAAATACACCTCGTACCGGAGTTCCCGATACGTTTAGTAGCCTGGTAGGCTTTCTTTTTATTTAACGGTTTATTTGAAGAATTCATATAGCTGCGGGGCATTCCTTTTCCATTTATTTTTTTTTAGGTTTGACCCTACCACCAAACGAAATACTTCGACATGTCAAAGATTGTTAGCAAGGAAGAGCAATATCCAATGGGTAGCGGCACCTTAACGATTAAAGTAAGCCTGGGGGATGGCCAGCTGGGCACCACTTCGGTGATGCTGGGCAATACTTCCCTGGGAATTGGTGATACAATCGACCTGACCGTTGGCCAAACCACTGAGCTGACCCACCAAACGATTTATATCGAATCTACCTGCCGCGATGTCAATTCTTCTTCTGATTACACCAGTGTAACGGTGACTTTTACGGATGCCGCCAATACCAAAACGTATACTTACTCTGAGCAAGCCGAAAGCTCCGGCGGTGCAGTGATCTATGATTTGACGTTTCACCTTAGTTGAGTTTTATGATCGGAAAATGCGCCTGGGCTACCTGGCTTTTTTTGCTGCTGGCCTGCTTTGCCAAAGGTCAAAGTGAAGACAGCCTGAATTTGAACCAATTGCGTCCCCCTAGCAGTCCTGCGTTCAATATTTTAGGTATCGAACCCGAATCGGTGATGCGCCCCAGCACACCCAACGCGCTAGGCTCTGCGCTGGTTTCCAGCATTCAAGATGGTTTTTTACGCCCCGACATTGCCTTGGAATTTGCTCCTTATTGGTTGAAATCCCGGCCTAATATTTCGTTCAAAGATTACATTGCGTCTACTTTCAAACAGCGCCTGAAACAAACTACCGCCATTTCTATTGCCACTTCCAGTTTTAATGACGAAAATGAATCAGGTTCTCGTCTGGGCTGGGGAGTGCGTACCCAATGGCTTTCGGGCACTACCAGCAGCCGTACCGTTGAACTGACCAAAGCTACCTTGCTGGAAACCACGTTGGGAACCTTGGTAGGCGAATACAAACGAGACACCAGTATTCATACTCCGGCACAGCTTGAAACCAAGGTATTGGCCCGAATTGATGCTATGCTGGATGGCACAGCCGACCTTCCTCAGCTTACGGGCCTCAGCCCGAAAGAAATCAAATCCTTTCTGCGCGAAAAAGCGAAAAAACAGGTGCAGATGGCTATTCTCCAAAACCCCAAAAAGGAGGATGAAAGCATGAAAAATTACATCAATCGCCTGCGAAGTGAAAACGCACTGCTTCCTAAAGCAACCGCCAAAAGTCTTTCGAAAAGCATTAAAGAACCAGTAGGCTGGTTGTTGCAAAGCGCCATTGCCAGTTCCATGACCTTTCCCTCCGAGCGGTTTCAGTTCAGTGAAATACCCAATGCCTCTGCCTGGACCACCCTTACCTACCGCAGCTACAACGAAAAAAGCGCTATCAACCTAATGGTGCGCTATACCGGTTCTTTCGTCGACTCCGTTTCCAACAACCTGGACATAGGGTTGAGCCTGGTGCGGCACAGTTCCAACTTCAGTTTTGCTTTGGAGGGCCTCTACAGGGCTTACCGCGTTGAAGGCGTTGAAGCCTTGGATGAAACCTTGACTCAAATGACCACTACAACGATTGAGGGCGAGACCTACCGTGTCACCATGAACGTGGCTTACAAGCTAAGTGACCTGATTACCTTGAACGCCACCGTGGGCAAAGATTACGACCATCCAATTGTGGTAGGGAGAAATGTATTGACCCTGTTTGGCATGAACTTTAACCTGCCCACCAGCCAGGTTACCCGTTTATAAACCGGCATCCTGCCTCAAGGTCAATTTCTGATCTTGCGATAAATCGTCCCAGTGGCAATCTAACAACGCCCCTTCCAGCGAATACAAGTAATAGCATACTGGCAAGGTACGGTTGGGGTAATTGGCTTTCATTTGTCTATAGGCCTCTGATGGCCCCAAATGTTGCAGTTCTGCTTTCGTATAGACGCCAATTTCGTTGAGGCGCTGGGCCACGGTATCCCCGATATTTTTTAAGCCCGATAGGTGCGATTTTTGAAACTGTAGTTTTTTCATAGCCGATCAATCTCTTTGGCGAACCGGATAGCGCAAAATAGTACGCAATTGGTCCTTGTTCGTGATACGCGGATCATTGAGGTAAATTTCGTGATGATGCCCACAAATTTCGAGGTTGTTCAATTCCATATACAACTGCATGCGAGCGATGGTTCCGCGCTCCTGCGCATAGGCACCAAGGTGAAGCGCCTGTACCACCATTCCTTCGTTCAAGGTCATCCAATCCAAGCGGTGCAATTGTTTCAACCGGCCTTTTTCTTCAATTCTATCCAAAGTTTGGTCCAGCATGTATTTTTCAACGGTATTGGGCATGGTAAAAAAGAGCTTCCAATGCCACTCTTCCTCGCGCACCTGACTCACTGGCTTTCCATTTTCCGTCCACCAAATGCCTTCAAGGTGAGGAAGGTCAAAAGAGTTGCCCATCGCCTTTTGATGAAACTTCAGCGGGAAAGCTACTCCAAAAAGAGTTTCCAGGCATTCAGAGAAAAAAGGAGACAGGGTGGAGCCATAGCCTTGGATCATCAGGCATTCGACCGGATCTATGTGTAAACTTCGCGGTTCGATACGCGGTTGGTAGGCTTGGGCCGTCATAGTGGGAAGAGGTAGGGAAATCATAATTGAGTCGATGGTTTGGTTGAACGTTGGGACCAAAGTAGCAGTGCTTAGTGACAGCCCTATGTCAGTAGGAAAAAGAGAATGCCAATTTTCTTTAAAAAACACTTCCAATTGGCCGTATTCCTTCTAATTCCGTGTACATTCGGATTTCAATCACCAAAATGCGAGTGCTCGAAAAAACACTGGTCGTTCTATCGCTCATGGCCTTTGTGATGGATTACCTAAGGATGCAAGGCGCGGGTTTGTTACTGCTTATCCTCCTGGGGTTATTGGGTGCTTTGTACCTGTTGGGTGCTTTCCGATTGTTTCGCCCTGCTTCAACAATTCCCAAACTTTCGCACATTTGGGTCCTATACCTGGGCTCAGGTCTGTTAATGACCATTTTATTGGCCGGAATTTTTCTGAGGTGGCAACATTGGGGGTTGTACCACTACCTGCTTTGGGCACCGTTGCTCCCGATGATTGGTTTGTTCCTTTGGTTTGGTAAAGGCCATCAAAAATCCTCGTTGCTACCAGTGCTGCAACGCTTTGTGCCTTTAGCCGCCGTTGCGTTACTGCTGTTAGCCATTGGTGATTTTCGACTTTTGGAGTGGCAATACTCCGAACACCCTCGATACATCGAAGCTTACCAAAGTTTTCGTGCCCAACCCCAAGAAGAATTGTATCGAAAGCAGCTGTACCTGGAGCGTCAACGCATGGTTTTGCCACCAGAAACCTTCGAAACTTATTTTGGCACTCAAGCTGATTCCATTGATTCGATTTTACAGCACCATCCATAAATGTGGTTTCGCTAAAATCTTAAATCCTGTTACAGGAACAATAACTCGCACTTTCGGCCTGTCAATATAGCGGGGTGTTTGTTCATCTTAAATGAAGTAGGTTGGTACAACTCTTCCCGCTTCCTTATGGCAGCAACGTCACTTTATTGATTCACCATCAAAAGCGATCCTTCAATACTTATGGTTAGGCCTTGCGGGTTCTTGCCGGAACCATGCTGGGCTGAATCCGGGCTTCTCGACTTCACCAAGATCAGAAGGGGCTGCCCGGTCCCCGAGCGGACTGCGTCAGCCCACTGGCTGAGTCGCGGGGCCCGGGATTCTAAAAACAACGACCCTTAGGTTCTCAAAAAGATCAAAACAAGGATTTGACCGACCAATACCTCGAGATCAGAAGGCTTCAGTTGAAACTTTTTCCATTGCATGATTCGGAGTTGGAAATGGAATTACTTTTTATCCACATTGAATTGCTTCGTGAGCTTTGATCAGCTATTTATAAGGTTTCCACAGTCGAAGTGTTAAAAATATCCGG
>ERZ1740068.836-NODE-836-length-11977-cov-9.512917_pt1 | contig 11977 bp, 13 predicted proteins | sample MGYA00581735_ERZ1740068 | MGnify/ENA primary metagenome ERZ1740068 (study PRJEB43018, sample SAMN04849740) | marine metagenome | isolation source: floating plastic debris | place: Pacific Ocean | collected 2008-08-30 | study: EMG produced TPA metagenomics assembly... | reverse complement strand
AGCAGATCGACCATAGACAACATGTATCTCAGCTCTTTAATATCCTGATTACTGTGGAGTAGAGCCATACGTCCAGCCTGGTCCTTCTCTAACGACCTGCCTACCTCAGATCTATACTGCATAAAGTACTTCATTACATATCCTGTGAAATATTTACAAATAAGATGTATAGGCTGCAGAATCAATAGATCGGTATATTTCCTTGTTTGATGTGCATCCAAACCCATTACACCATATACTTACTATCAGCTTTGGTTGAAAAACACTTGAGGTCAAAACATAGACAATTGCGAATTGAGAAAATTTTCCAAGCAAACCTTTCCAAATAATAACTGGCTGTTATATTAAGCTTGCTTAACGTGCCTGAGAATATCCTTCTAGAGGCTGATCATCACACTAGACTTGAGCAGCCACAGAACTCAAAGCTGTTGGATGAGGAAAGAGTATGTCAATACCAACCCTGGTTTCTCTTGAGAGGCAGATTCAGTTCCTCGACTTTGACGACAGCATTCATCAGATCGAGGAACTGAGGAGCATTGGCTCCATGTTCAGCTGCTAACTGCATCATTGTCTGTATCTGATATGCCAGCACCTTCATACAAGTAACTTTATTCCCTGTGAATATCTGTAAGTATGCAAAAAGTGAGCGTTATTATTCATCATATTCATCATGGGGTAGTGGAATAGAAATCTCTGGAAACTGGTCTCGACAGACTTATTCATGATAAATGGAACCGGGTTCAAGTTTGTTCGTTCTGAATTGTAACCAAAACCAACCAATCAGTGATGACTGCCCAGGCTATTCCTGGTGAATCGCATCACTCTAGTGACACCCCCAGCTTTTAAACATAGCATCTCAACTAGATAAAAATTACTGAGCTTAGGTTAGAATGGGTGATTTTGCGACAATCTAAGCTAAGTACAATGAAACTTCCAATGACAGCTTTTTGACTATGCAGTACGTTGCACAAACATAAACACAACAGGATAAAATATCTCCCATATAGTCACCTCAAGAATAGCCTCTGCCATCTCAGGCTCTGCTCCCTTCACCCTCAGCAGGAAGTCGAGCTGATCAAAGAGACGGCCCTGTACCACCGGGTTACCTCGACATATAGCCTTCAGCAGTCTGAAAGAGGCCTGTAGAGCTGCCTTCATACCCTTATACTGCTCTGGTAGTTTAACATCATACTCCTTAGAGAGAATGTCAAATATATCTGACAGCAGATCTGTAAAATTGATAGAGACAAATGCTGTATATAATTTTGTCTATCAGTAACAAGACTTTGTTCTTTGGCAAAACAGTTTTCTCTATCAATAACAGACATCATTTTCAGAACAACATCATCTCAAACCTGGTATTGCAAAGCGGGTGTTAAGCCCACAGGCAACTTTGCAACCAGTATTTTCCAGCGGTACAACTCCAAAATCAGGATACAGTCGTGAAGCATAGACGACATAAGTAACTACTCATGATGCAAACATCATAGCAGCTACTCTCAGACAAACACTTACTGAAGTTGTAGAGTATTTTCTGATTCATAGGATGAGGTTCTTCTGGTTCATTCTCCAGATGACAGAATGAAGTGAGCTTATCTATGATCCCAGACAGTCTCATTCCTGCTTCATTACTCAACTTTGACTTTCCTAGTCTCTGTCAAATTGGAAATGAAATTCATAATTACATTGCCGACTTCTTAGACAACCTACATGGTTCCACATACACCACATAGCATTTGCATTTATTTTATCAGTGATTCAATGCCATAATATTGACAAGTTTTATTATTCCAATGAAGCTCGATATGCCGATGCAGTGCAGTAACAAATACTCAGGATAAGATGTCACTACACACGCATATAACATTGGCATTTTGTCCGTGGCATTCAGACCGGTTACCAACATGACCATAACATTCTGTCATATATATTCATGAAAGGTCTACATGTGAGCTTACCTGTAGTGTTGGTAGAATACACAGCACTTCTTTGTAAACCCTGACAGAGTTGGGAGTTATGAGCACCTGGGCTTGTACAGCTCTCTTGAATAAGGAGTCATTAGCAGAGTAATATCTGTTCAGCAGGGCCATCGCTTTGACTAAAAGCTTGTCATACTTGTAGTCAGATAAATCCTAAAAGTAAAACAGACCAAGGTAAGTAGGAGGGCGAATATTATAATCAGACAGATTCTGAAGAGCCATGATTGTTTCGTCATTTTAACATTTGGCGTACTACAGTTCATTGTCTTATAATAAAGAGTCCAGGTTATGGCATGTATCATTCATTAAGACGCAATAAGACTCGCAAATTAAATTTTTAAATATAATTTAAATCAAAGAGACTCAAACCAGCCCACAATGGATTAGTCCAGGCCAGTTTGTTTCATTCTACATACGTAAATAATTCAGAAACCACATTCTTGATGGTCAGGAAGGTGTCCTAGTTAAACTTCAGCGACCTTCACTCAATAATTAATATTAAATATAGTTCAAGTGTAACTGGTTAGTCCAGCTTACGTACCCTAAGATGGTTAGGAAATTATACTCATCAAGTCAATAGACTCTGGACTTTGATGAATAATGGAAAAAGAGCCAACATCAGATTAAACTAATGAAAATCGTCATAATATTTAGCAGTAAATAACAACTTTGTGATTTCGTACGCGATACAACAAGATTTGACACATGTGGCTTTTGAACGTCAGTATTATGAAAATAATAAGTTTACCATCAGTATGGCAACCAGGTCGAAGTTTCCTCGCAGGTAATCAGTTTTGTGGAACATGTCTTCCAATCTTCTTAATGCTGCTTTGCACACTGCAGGTTTCTCTTCGATATCAAAAGTCTCGTAGAGTAGTTGACCAACTTCGGGCATCTCCCCGCCGACTCTGGTGGCCTGTTGGTGCGTCTGCTTGAATATATGTACAAACTGCTCCAGGCGTGTGTTAAACCGGAAGTTAAATAACAGATCCAGCACTTCCATAGCCCTGTGAAAACACAATGAATAGCAAAACATTACAGCTGGGTTGTTGAAATTTTTTATGTTGGTTGAAAAATTGGGCATCCATGACATCTTTACAAGCATAGAACTGCAGTTTTGTGTTGACAAGCTCATATAAAGAGATCTAGATGCCCAAATGATATTTTACTTTTTCCCAATATACATTCTTAAGAACCGAGAGAACCAGAAAAATTACTCAACACCATTCACGCAAAAAATGCAATCAGGTCATCAACTGCCCACGTCAACTGCTTATGCAAACACCGATAAAAAAAAGCAGACTTAACTAACACACATGGCTACAAAATTCCACAGAACAGTACATTACTCACTGATGTTTAGCATCAACAATAGCCTTAGTTTCTCTGGAGGGCTCAAATCTAGCCTCAGCTCTGTAGTTGTCCAGCACTGTTTTATACACATTACCTACAAAAGTAACAAAAATAAATACAGGCATGAACATACCCTTGCTGCAACAGCAAGCACCAATGCAAGATTCTTCAAGGTTTCGGATGAAAATTTAGGTGATCTCTGGAGCAAGGAGTTTGTGCAAGATAAAACAAAAACTCCAATTGAAACTTAAATGCTCTCTATAGTAGACAGCCAAACTAGAATCTTTATGTAACAGGGTCTGCGATCAACAGTTAATTTACAGTTTCCAACCGCATTAGGTTTTTACCCCATTAAACTCCTTTCAGCTAATGAATCTGCTCAGATGTGAATTGGGCTGATATATGATAGGAGTTGTCTTTTTTATAAACATGACTCCACAACTCCTAAAGCTAAAATTTCTCCCATCCCTTTAAACCAAGGAGTTTAAACCATACAAATTTTATCGCTCAACACATATGGACAGGCCTGATCTGGAAGCCTGCCTTATCTGAGAGGCTGAGCAATCTCACGAATTGACAGGACAGGCAACATTGGGAACGGTGGGTGGTTGTAGGTGTAGTTTCAACCCTACTGTCTCAAGATAAAATTCGTATATTTTCATGTGTAGAATTCAAGCCCACAATGAATTGACCCGTGACCAACTAAAGTTTGACAAAGGTTATATTACTTTTAATTTTAAGGCGCTGTATTTCTTATAATATTGTTGCCTGTTTTTTTATAATCTAGTGCAATGCAAAGACAATAAACCAGAAGCTTCAAAGTTGTGATCAGGGAGTGACCTTGCGGTACAGAAAACTAGTGGCACTGGTTATGTGTCTAGTATAACGATATGCATATTCTAGTGCATCTTGACATATTTATTGCTTTGCAAATGCCATGGTGTTAATCTGCAGAATCACAAAAAGAAATCAATACTTTAGGTGACATTTTGAAGATTTTAGTCAATATTTTTCAATAAAAATATTTTGTTTGAAGTACCATGTTTTCGTTACAGAATTGTTCTCCAATTCTGTTATCGCATCATGTTTGCTTTAAACTTGTCGCCTAAATTGATGACTATTTCACAAATAGCTTGAAGCAAGAAGCTTTGCGAGTTTTGACAAAATAATTCATGAAGTTTAATCATTGTAGCCATGTTGATCGCTTGTATCTAACTTTGATCGCTTGTATCTAACACTGAATGAAGTCCATTACACACTTGAGTGGTCTGATATAGGCAATTCAAATGATAAGGGCCTATATTCTTGTATCAAATTTCAGCATTTTGAAATTTAAAGTACCGCAACGCAAGCTAATGGAAATCATAGAGTATATTGCAGATTAACTAGAGATGATGTAAAACACTGTTGTTATGCTAAGTCAGCGACCAAACAACTTGTAGTTGATTGTTTTTGATGCTTAAACTCACTCTTTATAGCACCTGTTTGTAGCAACTCTAAAGTGGAAAGTGCTTATTCAACATCTTTTGACTTTAAAGTACTATCATTTATGATACTTGTGAGTTGTTGTCAACATAGTTGTTGAGAATTGCTGCCGCGACCTGCAAATCATATTGGCAGATGCATCACAGAGCTAAGTCTCATATGTGTAGCTTTGCTGATGTGTCGCTAAGTTCTAGTGATTATATTCCACTGAGACGCATTCATAAAACACGCATGGGATATGAAAGCAGGCAACAACATCACATATAACTAGTATTGCTTCTCCCGCGCTGGATGATAAGAGTGCATTCCGTCTAAGGAAGAATTTGTGTGAACTATATCAGAAGCCGAGCAAAGGGTAGGTTGGCTAAAGTATTAAATTTTAATTACAATGAATGTGGGACATACTTTCCGACAAAGTAAAAACCATGGGTTTGAAAAACTTGGAATATGATTATTCTTGGAAAATGAAAAAAAATTGATTCTTATAATGACCTTTCCGGCATGCTGTGAAAGTATCAATTAAAAGGCTTATCCATTGTTAGTGGCAGAGGCTGAATAACTAAAATGCTTCAAAACAGACTGTTGGTTGTCAATAACACAACTTGCCAAGTTGTCAGTAAATATGGCCTCGTTATAGCAGCACAGTTACCCTTTTCACATGCTATTACTGGGGGCCAAAAAAGCCCAACCGTCTTATCCACTGGGTTGGTCACGTGCAGGTCTGATATAAGCACTTGAACACTGTCATCTTGGTGCAAAAACTCCCACCTAAGTGGCCCTTATTGCTTTTGCAGGGGAGTACATGTGCATGTTATGTTCTTGAGATGTTTGCAATGCATGTTTTACCAATGCTCGGGGACTTTAGGCACTCTGTGCACTTTCATCTGGACATCTCTCCATGTAAGTAGCCAAAATGAATGCGGAGAGCATTCCCTAATGTGGTATTAACTTAAATTAATATTTTTTCCCAATTTCATTTTGGAAGAGCTCCGTATTGAGAAACATAGAATTAATAAATGTTTAGTGAAAATCGCTATTGCCGATTTGGAAGCGGATACAACTACCGGTACATGTACAAAGGAATATTTAAGTTTTTCTTAATTGGCGTATCTCAGTATCCTACTACTTATTACCAGGGAGTACAATTACTTGCTGGTTGAGATGGCTTAGTTTTTCAGCGATAAGGCAGAAGATAATGAGTGTTTAGATTCTAAACACTGTATTTTACGAGGATTGAAATTTTTGGGTTCAATAAGCTAATCACATCTGCAATAGATACAGCTAAATGTGTCTGGAACCTGCAAAAAGTCTTGCTCAAAGCGTGATTAAACACTTAAAAGCTTAAATTAAGTATGATGATGAATAATAAATAAAATAATTAACTGTATACATGAATTTTCTCTAATTGATGAACTTGGCTTCCAAAATGTAGGTATCCGATTATTTGAACTATTATAATTGCTGTTCTTCATCAATTTTAAATTTGGTATTCTACCTATAATTCCATCCTAATCGTCAAACATTAAATTTGTTCTACTTTCATCACAACTTGATAAGTCAGGGTATATGTAATAATTTTGAAAGTCAATAGAATTATGTTTAGAAGCCAAGTCATTCATCTCTGTACCACACTGCCTCTGAGAATAACATAAAGGCAGCAGTTCGGTATGTAAGACAGAACTCTTTCCCATGCCCATGGGATCATACTATCTTAACCAGATTAGAAAGAATACTATACAATATCATGGATCGTCATTAAGATATATAGATCAATGTATTGCTTTAATAAGGCGATACCAGCAACCGTAAATCATTATTAGCTACAATGTGGATCGAAGCATGCAGGGTAAGTTATGCTTGTCAAGTAAAACCGTTGAATATCAGTCGATTTTTAATGTGTGAAAATTTAAAGCAAATTCATATTGTTTAGATGGCTTACTTTGCATTGTTTATTATATGAACCTAAAGAATGCCTCATATATATGGAGAGAAGTATTATAGTATATTGCTTGTTAGGGGAGATAAAGATCTTCAAATCAGGCTATACTGAGAAAATTATGTCATTTTTTTGTCTTTGGGCTGCTTTTATGAATGAGCAGTTTGCGACACTTTTTGTAACTTTATCATTTGAATGAAGTCCCAAGCCTATCGTTATAGGCCAACTTACGAAAGGACATTGTCTCCGTATTGCAGACAACTTTTTCCCTTTTTACAACATGCAGATCACTTCACCAACATGCGAGATACAATGTATAGCAAGTCATTATAATTGCAAGCTGTTCAACACAGCCCTGGAGTCAATGTTTAAAACCAAATGTGTGTTAAAGGTGTCAGGGTTGGAATATCAATAATAGCTTTCAAATAGGTTTGATGGTACCTATTGTGTTTCAGAGGCCCTCGAACCGTTGATGCTAATATTCACCATTTATGTAATGAATGGCCGAGAAATTGAAACACTCTTTTCCAATGCATCAAGATTGCAAATTGCTGCAGCAGCGCTGTAGCATTGGAAACATTAACAAAGCTGCTAATGGCTTTCTACTCATAGCTGATAAGCTTTTCATCGATGTAGAATAAGTTGACCTCACGGTACATTGACAACAATCGGCATCAGGTATACATTGTTAGCAGCGAACAGCATGTACAAAGAAAAGAGACATTTGATAGTCAAAACACAACCTCCCACATGCAAGTTATTTCTTGTAAGGTTTTGCTAGTTTTTGACTGACCATGCTAACTTTTTAATTAAAAGCTTTAATGCTTATCGCAAACTTTATGGTGTGCTTGTTAAATATTTCTTGTAGTGTATTTCAGCTCTAACCTCATGAGAGACCCTTGGTGGGAGGCACCAGTACTATAAAACATTTAATACGACCTTTTGCAGGCAGTCAAAATGTAAAGTAAAGTTCAGCAACACAATAGACACCCACACATGCAACTGGGATTCATTGAAGAAGACGAAAAGAGTTACTTAAACAACAGAGACTGCAAAATTGTGATCATCAAGGAAAAGAACTAATGGCAAGCCTACCAATCCCAGGAAGCGGGGATCTTCCATTTCCTTATAGCATCAGCAATGCGACAAACAATCTACTGGTCTCAGCAGTGCAAAACACAACAGAATATAGTTCGACTAGCTACAACATATCACCACACAACACAGACTTGATAAGCGAAAAGACAATCCTAAATCACAGTCCTTACTCTATGACAGTAAACATAATACTCATCATAATCTTTATACTGGTCATCATTTGGACTATAGTTGGAAATCTCACAGTTATAGTGTCTGTCAAAACGAGTCCAGCGCTCCGAGCATCCCCGTCCAATATACTAGTAACAAACCTGGCTTTGAGTGACCTTCTTCTTGGATTACTGGTGCTACCTTTCTCTTCAACAGTTGAAGTTGCAGGATTTTGGCCACTAGGAAGAGAGGTTTGCTACATGTGGCTCCTAATAGGTATGTATCAAAGCATCATGCCTATTTTACTACATCTATCATGAAGAATTGTAAGACAATTCAAAATCTCAAAACGGAAATAGCATTTAGTCGGAATAATCTAACAAACACTGAATTTTGTACTTTCTTTTTTAGACTTTTATCCCTTTTTTCTTTGTGTACTCCAACTATCAGAAGCTGAAAAGCTGGTTGTGGTAGCAATACTTATAAGCTCCAATCATTCATCCCTCTTGTGTCATCTGATATTCTCGCCAGGATTTGTACCACAAAAAACAATCTGCAGCTGTTCATGCCTCTCCGCTCAATATTTATTGTGATTTTCATTACAGATGTCTTACTGTGCACAGCCAGCATATGGAGTTTGCTCATCATAGCAGTAGATCGATATACCGCTACATTCTACCCTATATGGTACAGAACAAAACACCAAACACGCAGACTCCTAATGTATATAACAATCATCTGGGTGGTATCAGCCTCCACAAGTCTACCACCTTTGTTCATCAAGAGTATGCTCATTGACAGTTATCGCCCTGACGCTGAACCCCCAGGCTGCCAGCTGTTTGACACTATGGATTTTGTGCTGTATTCGTCTGTGATGACATTCATCCTGCCAGCAATAATACTCTTCATACTTTACGGTCGGATATTCTGTGAGCTTAAGCACAGGTAATTTCAAAAGTCGCAGCATAGCTGTGGACTTAATGTTATATCTCATAATTTCAAGCAACATATTCATACATTAATTATCGGAAAAATAGTGATTTCCAACATTAGCCTTCGACAACCAATGTTTCTGGCTCAAGTTGTGAATCAGTAGTCTTAAATCAGTATGGGAGCAGATATGGAGATAAAATTTTATTACTCGATCCCACTTCTGACACCAATGTAAAAATTGTATGTTGCAGACATTATTTATCGCCAATATTGTTATCATTTTAGGGCAGTAAAACTTAACGAGATGAAGAAAGAATACCGATTGTCACTTCAGCATGACGGTATTGCAGAAAATCATCCGATAAAGCAACAACTTCAAGAGCTAGAAGAAGAAAATTCAACAAACAGGTATGTATAATTACGTGTAGTGTATTACTTTGGATGCGTGTCTAGAATTGAAGTCATGTACTCAGCTGAATCTTTAATCTTATGAAAAGCCAGTTTTTATTAAGTGCGCATGCTTTTTAGAAAATTAGTCCGTAATAGTCTGATAACTTGGTCTTTTAAAATTTCTGAACTTTGCCAACTAAGTTTTCAGGAAAATAAATTTGAGGTCCTAGGGGCACATCGATAGGGTCTTTAAATTTCTACTACTTTGTATTTCTTTCTATACACATAAGGGCGCTAGACAAAGGAAAAATTCTACTAAACATAACCCAAACCTCAAATACTTTTTGGAGCAAATCTATTCAGATCTAATGGAGAATCCGACACCAATATTGCAAACAAAGTGTGGTGCTATTTTCATCAAAATTACTGAATTTATTTATTGTTGATTTTGCATGCCTCGTTGTGTTGCAGCGGAACACGCAGCAACACTGACAGCCAAAAACAAGACACACCCATGAGCTCAGATAGTCCACACAAGCAGAGTGAAAACTATAACGAGTGCGAGAAAGCTCTTCTAAACGGGCAGAATGACCCACATACTCTTTACAAAAAATCAGCAAAAAGTGAGTACAAAACCACAACTATATATACCATGAAACCATTAGAAAATTGATGACAAACTGTATTCAGAGCAGGAGACTGAAATGGCCCCAAAGTTCTTTGTAACTCATCAATTTGTAATTGTAACGCACACCGCATACAATCACTTTTCAGATACTAAAAAGAAAGCCAAAGAATCAGTGAAACTGGCATCACCAACCAGCCGGTTCTCGGTCATTAAGAAAGCAGCATCTAAGCACAGGAAAGACAGGAGAGAGGAAAGAGCTACAAGAATAATGTTAATCATAATGCTCTGCTTTATTGTGTGCTGGATGCCCTTCTTCATCATGTACATTACTAGAAGTGCACTCAGCATAAGCTGCCCTAACTGCATCTCCAGTCAAGTCCAGGTGAGTAGGGCTAGAGTCTACATTATTTTATGATGCTAGATTGCGAGCAAATCCATCTTCTGGATGGTTATTGAATGTGGAAGTTTATTCTACCTTTGTTATTATGAATAATTCAGATCGCTAGGTTTTGGATTTGATTGCAAAGTAAAGTTATCAATCAGCAGCTAGCATAAGCACCATTATCACTTAGCATTTGTGTTCATACATATTGTCTTACATCATAAATTAATGGACTTCCTGATACTGCACAAATAAATCATAATATCAAAATCTTACAACAAGCAGCTTTTGAGGCGCTGCAACAGCCTACAGGCCATTGACAGCCAGGCACTTCCATCAAAACGCAGCAGCACTTGAACCACCAAATCCGCACACTTCAAAAGCAATCCTCCTAGAAAAAGTGCCAATAAAATGTCAGCGCTGTCCGAGTCAATTAAATGGATGTTTCAAACCTACCCAGAGTTTCAGTCCGAACATAATTTTATTTATTTACAGGTTTGCACACCCTAAACTGCATTTTTGACCCCAGTATTTACGTCATGATTTTGTTTGTTAAAGTTAGGCCTACATGCATAAGTTATAAGTTTTATCCTTGGTAGGGGCTCGGTAATCTTCAACAGACTGATTGACAAATTAATTGCACCGATGGGATACATGTTTTCTTGAGACTTATCAAACATTTGTGCCCGAGGCAAAAAATTACCATCTTGAACAATAAAGTAGAAAACATGGTATTATTCATTCATGCAATGAAGACGCCATTATATCATTATTATATCAGCAATGAAATTAATACAGTTAATATCACCCAAGAGAATCTAGTTATAACATAATAAACAATTCTTGTGTTATTGATCTTGTAAAACAGATTCTCCTACTATAGTAGTACGACAAAGTTGATTTTTTCTATGATGATCAAAGTTCCATGTTGACCGTTGTCAGCTGATTTACTGCAATCAAAGTTGTTTTTTTTTAGTTTCAGGTTTAGTTTTCATGTTTCAAGTAGTTAGGCGGGTGATACAAACAAAATATTCATGGAGTGTTTCCCCAATACAAAAAGTATCAAACTATGTTATCTTTTTTCAAACAGCACATTTTCTATTTTAAAACAACCTACATGTAATTAAAGCATTTTTATTTTTTTACAGACATTTCTGATTTGGCTTGGCTACATTAACTCAGCAATCAACCCCCTTCTATATGCAGCATTCAATCGACAGTTCAGAGAAGCGTTCCGGGCAGTGTGGTGTGGTAGACTCGAAGACCTCCGACGCCAACGATTTCGATCGTTGGCGATCAAATCAACAAAATCAAAGTCCACAATGAAGAGTAACACGAGTATGAAATCTACTAAGACAGTCCGGGTGGAGCTCGATAATGAAAATGGTGTGAGTAATGGAGCTAAGAAATGATGACTTCTACACAACCATTTTTGCAAATTCGGAAAGTCTACAACAATTCTTTTTTCAATTTTTTCATGGCATGATGTACCATTATGATGTTGATATTCTTACTATTCATTTACTTAGCCTGCTCATGTTTTAAAATAACCAATTTGGTCAATCATTCAAAACTAAAGCCTTTCACCGTTACAGTTTATAATAATAAAGGATTTTGGTAAGTATTCAGGGATATACTTATAT
>ERZ1740068.835-NODE-835-length-11990-cov-6.714788_pt1 | contig 11990 bp, 2 predicted proteins | sample MGYA00581735_ERZ1740068 | MGnify/ENA primary metagenome ERZ1740068 (study PRJEB43018, sample SAMN04849740) | marine metagenome | isolation source: floating plastic debris | place: Pacific Ocean | collected 2008-08-30 | study: EMG produced TPA metagenomics assembly... | reverse complement strand
GCAGATGAGTAAATGGCTATTGAGAAAAACCTCAGGTTCCCGTTCGAAATATAAATTGAATGGAGCTTATGCGGAGGATCGAAACGTTAAACAGCCAACGGATGTGGACTGCCCGTAAAAGTTGCCCTCTTCCAGGGATATGACTTTCTACGTTGTCTCTAGCACCAATGAGTTGAAAAGATTATTATGAAACCCACAGTTGTTTTATTAATTCTCGTTTTTATAAGTCTATTTGGATATTATCAAATTAACATGATTGTTGTCCGATAACAGTAATGCAAAATACAAAATTCACATACAAGGATGCTGTCGCTGTAATTGACCGTATAAAGGGAACACCAATGGCAGTAGAGGCAATTTGGGATGGAGATACGCAAGGCTGGTTTTTAATGATGTTTGTTGTGGTAAAAACCAAGAATAGGTTTTGGAAACCTCGTGAGGCTAAGACTTATCATTTGGGAAATCTATCATTCGGTGGAGATATTAGACTTTTTAATGGAACCGTACCACCCTATCCAGAAGCTGTTTTAGCTACCGAAATAGGAAACAAGCTGTCTGAGAAATACAAAATAGAGTTTTTCTTTCCTTCGCCCATCAATCCAGATGATGATTGTCCACGTTGGACAGAAAAGGACAAAGCAATTCGTTGTGCTGATTGCGAAAAGTTAATTATCCCAACAGATAGCCCTTATTTACCTAAAGACATCTGCTACAACTGCCACTTAACAAGAGAAAAAAATGAACGAGTAAAATCGAAAACTCCGCATGATGACGGAATTAACTTGTTTTTATGCCAAGGGAATGAATTTAAAAATATTGGTTATGCCTCAAAGTTTAAAAGTTTTCCTATTTCAACGTACATTGATTATCAAAAACGAAACTCCTTGACTAAGGGAGTTGAAGTTATTGTCATTGAAAATGAAAAAATGAAATTCATCGCCAAGGGTTTGGAAGAAGCTATTGAAAACGAGCTACTATCCTATAAAGAGCCTAATAAGGATGATAGTCATATTTCAATTGAAAAAGTAGCTTTTAAAGATCAAGAATACGATTTGATGCAACGGTTCAACGATCATCATGAAAAGATTTCAAGATTAATTGGGGCATATAATCAAACGGTTCATGCAATTGAAAATGGGGGGCAATATCATATTTACTTTAAAAATGGATTCACCTACCGAGACGATTCGATTTTGAGGTTTGTTTCTTTCAATAAGAAAGGTTCGGCTCGAACGGATGAAGTTGTTTCGAATTACGATGGTGTCTTAACAGCATCTGAAGTTTTGGAAACCATAGAAGAGCTGAAAGAGGCAAAGTGTTTGGAGTTTAGAAATGATATTATTTCGGTCACTGAGCTCGGGAGACGTGTTTTATAACGATTGAATGAAAGCCCTGATGAACGCGCCATGATCGTAGTATGCAACTACGATCCGTTATTTTTCGCACAGCCAACGCTCTACATGCTTTATCCATATTCTTGAATCAATGCTGCTAAGTTTATGAGAACTAAAACAGCTGATGTAATATTCTTAATTCTCGCTATTTGGACAATAGCAGCCTTGTTTGACTTTATGTTTAGTCCTGTAGGATATGGCATAAATGAGAACTGGATGTTTAATATGTCTGGGTTTTTTACAGGTGTGGTTTTAATATTAGGACAAATTATAAGGTGGGTTTTGTTTCTGTCAGACCGAAAAAAAGGAATTGCAAAGAAAAGTACAGCAATAAGAATGATAGCATCCATTTTAACGGTGCCAGCTATAGCTCTTATGACATTAGTCATCATGTACTTGATTGATCCCGGTCCCAAATAGAGAAGATTCGCTTACAGCACACTACTTGCTTCTCTAAGCCCCTTTATAAACGTTTTGGACAGGTGTAACCCTCAAGAGGGTAGGGGGTGCGTTGCTATTTCGGGTATTTGTCGTTCTATTCTTTGAAATTTTTGGTGGTGCGTTACCGATAGTGCATCCAAAAACCACAAGTTCAACCGGAAGCTAAGCTCCATCAAAGGCTGCAAAAGTGGTGCGTTCCACAAAGGAGCTTGGGTGGTGCATCCGCTTCTTGCTTTTTCATGTGGTGCGCAACAGAAAGGCAGCGCACCGGTGCGCACTTTTTTATTTTTTAAAAGTGGTGCGCTGTTTTGAAAAGCTACGCACCGGTGCGCAGGTTTTCATTTTTCAGTGGTGCGGTGTTGAGCAAATCCTACGCACGGTGCGTTCCAACTCCTATTTTGAAAGTGGTGCGCAGGTTTCAAGAAGTTACGCACCGGTGCGTAATCTTTTATTTTTTGAAATGGTGCGTACTGCTCCCACTACTACGCACCGGTGCGTCCTTTTCTCATTTCCGCAAGTGGTGCGCTACTTCAGCGCTACGCACCACTGGTCAAGCCCATTGATAATTCATAAGAATTGATGCTGGTAATAAAAAACGGCATACCGATGCTTCGTCCTTTTTTTATCGAGTGAGGGGCTATTCAAGAACCATGGTTTCGGTTGGGGCATCCGGGAGGAGGATGGTTAGCATTTCTACCGGTGCCTGTTTCCAATCAATACTACTACTTACCCACAAATAGGGATTTTACACAAATGTCACCTTTCGATGATATGATGCTAATAAATGCGCCTTAACTTCGTTACTGAAAGTAAGACTTGACTAACCCCAAGGAAACCCCTCTCTACCCCCCGATAAAAGGCTTCCTTTTCCATAGTACCAGTCTTTAGAAACGTTCTTCCCGGTTGGAAGAAAGAGTAAGCGATTATCTACCTGCCCTGGTGTGCCATCCTTTATTCATTTCAACTGACCATCATGTTAAATTTTTGCCCTTTTTATTGGAAAAGAAATGTTTTAGTTGCCCTCATCAGCTTGTTCGCCCTATCAGGTTTTACCCAGGTAGTAGGCGGTCGTGAAACCGGCCAACCTACTCCAAAAGAAGTGCAAGCCGCTGAACTTAGCGGAGGTGCTTACGGTGGAGATGTGAACCTGTTTACCGGAGCCTATGCAGGCACCTACCCCTTGGGGACGGTCAGCACTCCCGGCGGGCTTTCCTTCACCGCTAACTTGTCCTATACCTCCACGTATAGCGGAGGGGACAACGTACCGGTATCTTCTGGAATTCCTTACGGGGAAGGCTGGAATTTGAACCTCCCCACCATCTCGGTGAGCAGTGAGGTATACAGCGCCTATACCCAAAGTCAAACCACCAATTATCACAGCTTAACCCAATACGGACCGAATAATCCGTTTGATAGCCTCTTGCCTTGGAGTGTGCTGCATGGCGATCTGTATTGGTTTGCGCCCACCGTTTCTATTCCGGGAGTTGCAAGCGGTAAAGCGGTTTTCAAGTACATGGAAAACGGCGGCAACACCGCTGTATTTGTGCTGAACGAATTTGATTCTTACCTCGAACTGCGACTCAACGGCAACTCCTGGGAGGTAAAACTTTCCGATGGCACGGAGTATACCTTCAATACCGCCCAACGCGGCTTTCGGGCAGCGGCCAACGAGCGCTTTTACGAATACCATGGCATTGACCCGATCGATCAGCCCAATGCCGACTATACCTTGCGCAGTGAAGTGAGCAACAACATCTTGCCCAAGGGGGAGATGGTGCGCTGGTATTGCGACCGCATCGAAAACCCGAACCTGCCCTCCAACCAAAGCATTCGCTTTGAATACGACAAGTTCGGCGGGTTCAACTACTTTCAGGAATACGCCGATGAGTACCAAGCCATTTTGAGCGGGGCTTTATCTGCCTATTCTCCATCGCTGAACAGCTACATGGCCTTGGGTTTGCATGAGTTTACCGCCTACCGGGAGGTGCTGCTCACGGAAGTGAAAGCCATCGACTATTTTGGTTTGGCCGAGCGCATGGAGCTAAACTACCAAACCGATCATCTTCCCGGAACGGTGAACATGCTACGGCACACCAACAGTACGGTCAAGCGCAAAGACAGCCTTTACAATTACACTTCGGTGTTTTACCAAGGAGCCTATGCCACCGATCCTTCCTACGCTTACGCTCCTGGCGGAGGCAACAGTGGACAAGGCTACACGCCCGATGCAGTTACCCAACAGCAGTTTTCCAACTGGAAGCGCTTCTTGCACGCCAAATCCGACTTTTTGCCCGGCACCCAGCCGCCACACTCGGTTAACTTTATTTCCCCTATCGATCCCTATCAAGGCACCTATGATGGCACCGACAGTTACTTCTACCACGACATGACCTGGTCTTCCAACTCCTTGTCGTTTAACCACGGTTATTTGGAAAGTCCGCGCATTGATGGCAATGGCATTGTGCCGGGAGACGTGTATGAGCTTCGGGCAGTAGTGCAACACTCCCCTTCGGTCAATACCGGAGCCAACACCCCCACCAACTTACACAATGATTTGGGTTTTTTGAACCTGGATTTGAACGTGGTCACCGGTAAATACAACGGCTACGGACCCGCTGCTACTTACAACGGGGTGAGCATCGCCAACAAGGGTGCCCGAGATGAAGAAGTAAGCGAACGGGTGTTTTCTACCTTTTCCAATGCGGTAAAATGGAACGTTCAAGGACATACTTCTTCGAACCAGATCATTACCTCGAACTTCTATTCCATGCCCAACCTGCCCAACAGTTATCAGGGCATTCATTTACAGATTGGCCCGGCCAACTCCGACAATGTTACCCGGATGGAGGAATCGGTGGCCCAGCCCAACATTTTGACCAGTGCCTATCCCAATGCTTTTAACAGCTACCCCGATCCGTTGAACACCCGCGGGCTGAGCAGCAATTTTACCCAGGCTTTGCGCCCAAGTCATAAGGTTCCCCAAAACTTCGGTTTGGGCCTGCCCTGGTATCAAACCCGGCACTTGTACAACCAACTTACTCCCAGCACACTGGCCAACGACAGCAACAGCCTCTACCGCTTTTGGTACAACCGCGACCACACCAGCACCTACCACTACAAAAACATGCCTACCCTGGCCGACAACAGCTTTGTGTTGAATGCCATGGAGTTGGTGCGCTACTCGAAAAATCCTTACATGCTTAAAAGCGTGGAGGTCTATCGGGTCAATGGCGCTTATTCCGGACGCCCCACCGACGACATCACCCTGGTGAGCCGCTCGGAGATGGAGTACGACCTTTTCAAGGTGGGCATTTTAGACAATCAGAACTACGGTCCGGGGGATGCTCCGCAGTATTCGAGCAGGGTGAAAAATGTCTTTTTGTTAAAATCCATCCGCAACGTGCCGGTCAACTCCAATGAGGCCAACCCGCCCCTTTTGACCGCCAGTGAACTGGCCGAAGTACCTACGGTGCATTTTGGCTACGATACCTTGCTGGGAACGACCATTGGTGGGCAGTTTCACACCAATGCGACCGGCATTGTGTTGAGTGAGATCACCAACCATTTGGGGGGACAAACCCGGATTGAGTATTACGACTTTAACGATCCGGAAACCTCCATTCAGCCGCAATACCAAGGTGGAGCGGCACCGAGTCCTGACCGGGGACCATCGGTTGCGGTGCAGATCATTAGTCCGGTAAAAACCATCAAAACCTACGATGGGACCGCCTGGAGAGCGCGTAGCTTTAGCTACAATGGCCACATCAACCGCAATTTTCATCCTTCGGGTTTGGGCCAAAATCACTTTTTCCAAACCAACAGCCTGAATCAGAGTTACGGCTTTCAAAACACGACGGTGACTTTGCCCGAAGTCGCTCCGGGGGAAGTCAATACCATTGCTTACTACCACCACAACAGCGGTCCGCTTTTTGGTCGACTTTATCAGACCAACTACATCCACAATGGGGTATTGCAAAAGCGGGAGGAGACCGATTACACGGTAAGTCGCGCCTATCAAAATGGTTTGTACCGGCCTGGATTCAAAAACTTTCAATGGGGCTATCCCTACCATGATTTTCACGATCAGCTATCCGATACCACCCTGCCTCATGTAGGCTTCACCTTTTCGCGCAGTGAGGGGCCACACTTTTTCGAAACTCCTCACTACATTTCATCCAGCGACAGCGCCTATACCGACAGCTGGTTTGTACGCGTAACTGAAACCCGCTCCACCGAATACGATACCGATGTCTGCGTAAAAGAAGCCGTTGGGGTGAGCTACACCAACACCTTGCCCCATTCGGGCGGACAAGTGGGTGAATACTACGAGGACGGATTGGCCGATGAGTCAGCGGTAGAGATTTGGCTGGTAGAAAACAGCCCACTGCCCGATGTGGAGCTTTTGGCGCTCATCAACACCACTACCCCATTTTCGGATAATCTACTCGAAATTGGACTAAGCGCCCAACCTAACTTGAGTGATGGGGTACTCAACGCATTGATCCAACGGGCCAACCCGGTGAGCGATGCTACTTTGATGGCCATTTTAAATGGCCTACCCAACGATTTGAGCGATGCGGTATTGGGTACCTTAATTGAAACGGCCAGTCCTGCGGCCATTGAAGGGGTGCTGTTGGAACAAATCAGTTTGAGCGGCCCTACTTGGGAGAAGGTCATTGATCGAGTGCCCCGCTTGGACGATGCCACAATGGCGGCTTTGATCGCCGATGGTTCTGGTTTTGACTTGGAGGGCTGGATCAAAGTGATTGAGCGCGATACCGCTTTGGGGGATTCGACCGAAGCGGCTTTGATGGCCAATGCGGAACCTTATTTGGCGGATACAGCGCTTTTGCTGTGGCTCAACCGCGCCAATCCTTCGGCCAGCGATGCCGCCGTTCAGCAGGTGTTGTTGGCCAGTCCTTATGCGATGTCTGCTGCGGTGGACGCGGCTTTAGATACCCGCCCGGGCGGTTTGGATGCCTTGGTAAAAGCCGACATTCGAGCGGCTCATAGTGCTAAGCCTTCTTATGCAGATTGGCTTGCCGGTTTGCCGCCGACTGTTGCCAGTGCTTATGCCAACACTGCTACTACTGCCAACCTGCAAAACTTTTTCGATCAACTCAGTGAAGGCGAAAGCGCGGCCATTGAGGCAGATTGGATCAGCAACAGCCCCTTGGCCGATACGTTGCTCTTGGCGTTGGCCCAGCACCAAGCCCCACAACTGGAGGTGGGAACGGTGCAAAATGTGCTGATGGAGCAGGCCGGATTGGCGGATGAGGTATTGTTGGCGGTGGTGAACAAGACCGGCCTGGAAGCCAGTGAAAAACAGGCGATTCTAACGCATTTTTCACCCCTTACCTTTTCGGTAATCAACGGGCTGAATGCCCCGGAAGGCAACTTGGAGGACGGTCATTTTCAAACGGTTTTATTGGCCCAATCCATCCTGCCGGAGAGCTTGTTGGAATCCCTGGCCGATGGCAATTATCCGGTCAGTACCCCAGTGGCTGAAGCGGTGTTGTCGAATTACGGTCAGTTATCCGAAAACGTATTGGCAAAAGCCGTGGTCAGAAGGCCGTCCTTTTCGCCTTCGGGTTTGGCACAAATGCACCTTTCGGGCAGCTATCCTAATGAGAGCACGTTGCTCACCTTGGTCAATGGGCAGGCGCCTGCCTCTACCCTTGAAGCGGTACTACTGGCCAGTCCAGCTCCGCTACCAGCCGCCGTATTGGCGGTGGTGTTGGATGAAAACAGCGGCTATTCTTCTACTACCCAAAGTAGAATACAAGCCAGCAATGCAGGCAAGGTAGACCCACAAAGCGAACTCTCGGTGTATTGCAACAACCCGAATCAAAACACCACTTTGGGCATCACCAACGTGACCGAATACGAGTATTATACGGCCCGATATGACGGTTGGAGCTGGTGCCAGGGCTATTTGGAGTTGATGGACTTACCCGATGAGGATAAAGTGGAGCTTAAGCACGAGCCGTCTTGGCAGTTGTACCGCACCAAAAGCTACTCTCCGCAACAGCCTGGAGCTTACGGGCAGGAGGAATATTTCTATTTCTACGACCTGTTGAACCGCTACGACCGCCACATTGAGTTTTTTCCCGATAGCTCAGGAATGATTGCTCTCCCGGATACGGTAAGTGTGGAGTATCCGGTGGTTTCGGTGAACCCCTATTGGGTATGGGATGCTCAACGTCAGGATTCAGTTCTAAAGGCAAACGTGGTGTACGATCTGCAAAGTCCCAATTACATCTTAACCGAACGCATAATTGGCCCTTCGGGCGATTACCGCTGGCCCCGAGTGGAGGGCATGGAGCGGTCGCAGGATTACGGCATTCGTGGCATTGCTTTTCAGCAACGCACTTCTTCCAAGGCTTCGGGGGCTCAAGAAGCCCTAAAACGCAGCAGCTATTTTGAGTACGACCGCCGGTGGAACGATCATCCTGAGCCTGAGATGACGGTGATCAAATTTAGCGATACCACTTGTGTATGGCCGTATGGCACCAACGACCCGAACGCTATTTTGCAACAGGAATGCCAGCCGTACAAGTTCATTACGGCCAATCATTTTACCAATGTGCCTTACGGATATGTGGTGTATTACACGACCCTTCCCGGACAGATTTCGGCTTACTATATCTGCCCGGCACACCTGGTGGATGACAGCGATCCGAACATTACCATTGTGTACGCCAACCCGAGTTTGAGTACCGATGTACAAGTTAGCGCTGGTGGTGATGTTATCCAATACACGGGGGATAACGGAGTGGTCACCCAATCCTTTTTGGTGGCCGATGGTCCTGAGCAGGAGCTATATGAATTACCACTTTCCAAAAGTTTGTTGCACCGCAACACCACCGTTCAGGTGGATACCGTGCCCAAGCCATTGCCGCAGTGGACGGATTACGACCATTACTATTCTACTTTGATGCACCAGGGTGGGGACTTGCTCCACTTTTTGGACGATGGGCAGTTGGACACCAACAGCTTGCAGGTGGTCCGGGCGGTTTATCCTTACGATACCCTTCAGGTCTACACCACCTTGGAGCGCAACGTGTACGGGCAGGTGCAGTTGGAAGCCAACGAGGTGGGGCTAAAAACCCGCTACCATTATGCACGGCCAGAATACCGCTTTTACCACGATACGAATTGTTATTTGAACAGTTATTCGGCTACCGTGCGTCCCGACATGGGCCTGCCGCAGGCCATCACCGTTGGGGCGGGGCGCAGCGATAGTTTGCGCAGTACTTATGCCTACAACCCGGATTTTAGCGTCAGTCAATTGACTGAACCCAACGGGTTGTCCATGGACTATGAATACGACGATTACGGCCGTCTTTTCAAGGCTTACAAAGGCGGAGTACTGGTGGGCGAAAACCGCTACAGCCAGTGGAAAAACGATACTACTTTGAGTTTTGCCCAGCGGGCGGAGGAAAACTACGTGGAGACCATCACTTTTACCCAAGATGGATACACGACCGCCGAACGCAGCCGGGCTTACCTCGATCCCATGGCCCGGGCTTGGAACATCGCCAGTCAGGTGACCCCGAATGCGTTGACCGATTCTTTGAACCTTACCATGATCCACAGTGGAGAAACCGTTTTTGATGCCTGGGGACGGGCTACGGAAACCTACAAACCCTTCGAGCACGCTGCGGGTGGTGCCTTGGTGGATTTTACTCCACGCAGGGTCAGCACCAACCCCGTTAGCTATCCGGTGGCCAAAAGCCAAAGCCGCTATGAAAACGACCATTTGGGCCGTCCGCTGGAAATGGCCAAACCCGGAGAAAACTTTGGACAGGGTGGCCATACGGTAAGCTACGACTACTCGATGGTCAACTATTTGTGCATGGTGTGTGAGTTGGATTTGAGTTCGTCTACGGCTTCGCTGTTGATGCCTCAAGGAATGATCGATTGGCGGTTTCGTCGGACGGAAGTAACGGACGAGGACGGCAAACGAAGTATTGAATTCACCAATGCGTTGGGCCAAAAGGTGGCTACCCACCAGCCGATTGGCAGCCAACAGGATGCGGTGACGCTTTACCGTTACGACGATCAGGGACACTTGACCCAGGTCATTAATCCAGAAAAACAGAGCAGCCATTACCGCTATAACCTTTTGGGGTGGCTGTATGAGAAAGAAACGGTGGACGGAGGCAAAACCAAGTACCTCTACAACCGCAGCGGACAGGTGGTATTGGAACAGGATGCCAATGGTCGGCAGGGAACTACCATTGCTGGGGTGAGTGATTCTACCCGTTGGTACCGTCAATACGTGTACGATGCTTACGGGCGGCTGGTGGTGCAACAGCGCGTGGGCGAAAGCACTACTTTGCGCCACTTTTATGTGGGAAACAGTGGTGTACTGGCTTTTAAAGACGAAGCGCTGAATACCCAATCGCCCAACGCCAATTGGTTCCATCACCGCTTTAGCTATGGCAGTAGCCTGGATTGGTTGGCCGGTGTGGAAGTCAGTTATCCGGGCGGGGCGGGAACTTATCCCCTGGATACGGTTTCCCTGCTCAATTTTCTGGCTTTTCCTACCCTGGAAAAGGCGTTTTATTACGGCGAGGCGTTTCGTATTGACACCACCCTGGGCATAGACCCACAGACCGGCTACGATGCCCGGATCTTGCACCCCAATACCTGGAACCGCCTGTTGAACGGCCGGCCGAACTTAAAGGGGCGCCTGAGCCACACGATCAGTTATAAAAACGATGAACTGGCCAGCAACAACCTTTACAACCAACGCCCGGTGCAGTTGTGCCACTTTAGCTACAACACCGACGGTGAGGTGGAATGGAAATTGGAAGCTTTCAACCCCAATGGCATCACTCCTAATGCTCGTGGGTTACTTTCCCGCATCAGCTACCCGGAATACACCACCCGCGGCCAGGCTAAAAAGCAGTTGGTGGACATCAACAACGACAATGTGCTGGACATGGGCTACCGCTACACTTACGATGACCGGGGCAGGCTTTCCGAGGTTTTCGCTACATTTACCACCAGCCCCACTACCGGTCACAAGTTGGCCAGCTATAAGTATAATGATGCCTACGGGCGCATTGAAAAAACCGTGTACCACCGCACTTGCGATAGCTACGCTCCGGGGTCCAGCTCGACCAACATGCCCTCTTCTCAGGCAGTGGACAGTATTGTCTACTCTTACGATGTGCGCGATCGTTTGACGCGCTTGCAAAGCCGCTTTTTGGATTACGAGCTGTTTTACGATGTACAAACCGCTTGGATCAACGGCCAAAGTCAGAACGGGGATCAGAACTACAACGGCAATATCAACGGGATTCGCTACCGCTTTACCTTGGGAGATGCGGCTAATGATCCAGGAAACTTTGGCGGCTTTACCAACTACTGGTACCAGTACGATGGGCTGAACCGGCTGACCCATGCCAATGCTTATGTGTCGGACCTGACTACCAGCGATCCACTGACCGAGCAAATTGGCGATGTGGACTATGCCTTTGATCGGATTGGCAACTTCACCAGCTTGCACCGCTACAAGCCGGGAACTCCGGGCAATGTGATTACCGAGGACCACTGGAACTACCACTACCAAAGCGGCAACAACCGCTTGTTGCAAGTGCAGGGTGTAGGCGGCACCACCGCCCGCAATTACGCTTACGATGCGGCTGGCAATCTTTTGTCGGACGATTTTCGGAACCTGACCAAAACGAATTACGGAAGGGCCAACCTGCCCTTTACTTTAGAGGTGGGCGTGAACACTACCGAGTACCTCTACAACAGTAGTGATATGCGCATCTTCAAATCCAGTGAAGACAACCCTAGGGATAATTCCTTGCTCAACCCTCCGGTGAATGTGGAGTATTACCTGCGCGATGCCGGGGGCAATGAGATTGGCATTGTGGATTTGAATACGGGCCAATGGACGTGGTATGCTTTTGGACGGGACCGCTTTGCGCGGCTTACTCCCAATGCCAGCCAACAACCGGTCTTCTATCCAGCGGATTTGGGCAACACCCAAGAGGTCGTTACCGGTGATCCCATCCAGGATCAATCGCGGACCTCGCTCATCAACATTACCGGCCAAGGCCCGAGCTTTCCTGAACTACTGAAAGTGGTGCGCATCCAAGGGGGCGCGGAGCAAATCATGAGTTCGACCGAGTTCAA
>ERZ1740068.834-NODE-834-length-12012-cov-8.549469_pt1 | contig 12012 bp, 7 predicted proteins | sample MGYA00581735_ERZ1740068 | MGnify/ENA primary metagenome ERZ1740068 (study PRJEB43018, sample SAMN04849740) | marine metagenome | isolation source: floating plastic debris | place: Pacific Ocean | collected 2008-08-30 | study: EMG produced TPA metagenomics assembly... | reverse complement strand
CATTGTAGTCAAGGTGATCTAGCAAATTAATATACATTGTGAAGTTAAATTTAATAGTTTAAATAACAGGATGAAAATAGACTTTATCAAGTTTGGTTTGTACTGTTAGATTTTCCAAAAGTTGTTGATTTGTTCGATGTAATTCATATTGATTAAAGATTAATTGTATTGTTTCTGATGCTTATAAAAAGGAAAGGCCAGTCAATTTTCGATATCGAAAATTGACTGGCCTTTCTAAATTCTAAGGTTCAATATTGCCTGCGTATCAGCGGTTAAAAAGTTCAAAATTGGTACCCTTGCCTTACGAAGCCTTATGCAGAGTAGGGCTTTTTTATTGTAGAGAATTTTAGAATTTACTGTTGTTCCTTAGAAGTCGAAATGGGCTTTGGTGAGTCGCACAGCTCGCAATTACTTACGTAAGATCTTTTCCATTTTCTTGCCCTTCGCCAGCTCGTCTACCAGTTTATCCAGGTACCTGGCCTCCCTGGTGAGCTTCGTTTCTATGTTTTCGATTCTGTAGCCACAAATGACTCCTTTGATCATCTCTGCATTGGGATGAAGTTGGGCCTGTTCAAAGAAAGTGGCAAAGGTGGCTTTCTCATCTATGAGTCTGGTCACGTCATTGTCATCAAACCCGGTCAGCCATTGAATGACCTCATGCAATTCTTCTTTGGTCCGTCCTTTCTTTTCTACTTTGGTGACATAATGGGGATAGACTGAAGCAAATGTCATCCGGGCGATTCGCTCGTCGTGCTCTGGTGTTGTTGTCATCATAAAAAATACTGTTCGAAAAATATCCGTGCAGAATATACGAGATATTTTTCAATTAATCTCCCTTTTTAGCCCCCGTAATCCACGCTTGCAACTGCCGGAGTAGATTCGTGTGGACAATGCCGATGTGCTGCTGTTTCAGAATCTCCTCCAACTGTGACAGGTCTTCTTTTTTCAATTGTAACTCAATAGGCCTCTCGTCAAGTGTTACTTGCCAGATACCACGTTGTGAAGGCCTGATCACTGCTTTTTTGATGTTTTTTAATTGAATCTGGAGATTGTCTGGCAACGTAATCGTTTCTTCCATAATCTGAACATACCCAAGATTTCGGTAGGTGAATCCAGCAATTAGTTGGATGAGAAGTCCGGAAAGGATCATTCCCTGCGAAGCCCATGTCCAAAAAGATTGATAGTTCTGAAGGTATTCCCACCCACCTGCAGTAGCGGCAATCAACAATACTCCATACATGGTAAAAACAACTTTCCATCCTTTGACGATCCGGTTACGGTATAGGTAGTTAGTATCTACTTGTTTTACTTTCATCATCGTAAACTCATGGTTTGACCTTGTAAACCCACTGGTTGAAAAAAACGGAGAGGTCCTGCCCGGCATATTGTTCCATGGCCCTTTGAAAGTCCTGCGTATTGACATGAAGATCGAAATACTTTGAACTGTATGACCTGATGCCTCCCCAGAATACCTCGTCACCCAGCTGTTCTCTCAGCAGATGCAAGACATAGGCACCCTTGAAATAGACCAGGTTGCGATCATCTCTCGACGGATTGTTCCAGTTGGGGAAAACCAGGGGTTTGTCATTGCCTCTTTCCTTGATCTGTTGATAGACTTTCCGATAGGCATTGATGTCAGAAAGATACTTATCCCTTCCAAACCGGTGTTCATTGTAAGCGGCGGAGAAGTAAGTGGCAAAAGCCTCATTGAGCCAGAAATGTTGCCAGCTTTCACAGGTAATTCTATTTCCCCACCACTGATGAGCCAGTTCATGACTGATCAGGTTGGTTTCAGTACTGTCTTTCAATACCAGCTGGCCATAAGCGTCCTTTAGTAGTGAAAAACCAGCGTGCTCCTGATAATGGTTGCCTATCAACACCTGCGAGTACGACTTTTGGTCATAGGAGATACCAGACTTTTCCTCAAAGAAGGCAAGCATGGCAGGGGTTTCCTGAAAGACCTGAGATAATGTCTCAGCGTCATGGTTGGGAGAGTAATTGTTAATCCCAATTGCTCCGGCATTGGAATATGCCTTTTGAAACTTCCCGATGGCAAAACCATAGGTATAAGCGGAGGTTTCCACATCCTGTTGCCATTGATACACGCGGCGCTCTTCTTCCTCCCGGGTTGAAATCAGGTTCCCATTGGCCACACAATCCAAATTTTTGGTCAGGGAAATGCTAAGTGCAATGGTGGCCTTGTCATCCGGAGTGTCGTTACAGATCATCCATTCACTGGTAAAGAAGACGGTGTAAGCCTCTTTTTTTGTAGCGTTGAAAAGCAATCCTTTCTTTGGACTGCCATGGTAATAAATGGTGATTGATGTGGTCAACGTTCTGTCTGGCTCCAGTGCGATCCGTAGCTTTTTACCTGTTCTGGTGTAGTTTTTTGCGTGTTGACCTTGTACACTGTCAATCTGAAGATTTCCTGCATCCAAAAGCAATGTAGACTTTGCAGTTGGTAACTGAAACCTGATGGTGACTGTGCCCAGTAATTCCCCTTTTTCAATTGCTGGCACTATGCTGACCTCGTAGCTCAGTACATTGAGCTCAGTATCGGTCATGTAGGAGGTGATTTTTGGGTGCCTTGACACGCTACCCGGATGAAGTATAGGGTTGCTCACCTGATGAGCCTGTCCTGTACTTGAGTGGAAGCTGCTACCGGGCTCGTTCAGGCGTGTGTTGGAATACGCTTGTAAAGTATTGACAAAGCAGCCTGACAGCCACAGGAGAATAATTTGGTAGGTAGACATCGGTTTTGGCTTTTACCCTGATTTTTTCACGAATCTAAGCGAAGGACATTCAACGTACAAATATTTTGGTGTCGCCTGAAAATGTCAATCCTCCGTAAAACAATATTGATCGTCCCAGACTAATAGTCTTGGCAACCCGGTGAGTGGGCATTTTCTGTTTCATGGTATTGGTCATTAGGTCAATTCATTCCAGAACCCATAATGTCGGGAATCTGAGGGAGATTTTCCAACAACCCTGTTCCTGTTTCTTGCTGAAGTAGTATGCGACCCAAGGAAAGAGTAATCGCGCTGATATTGAGAGATTACTCTTTATTGTGAAGCCAAACATTAACAAAATGCCTATATTTAAAGTTATAATAATCGGGAAAAGTGCTTGATAGTCTTTCATTCGTCAAACCCAATTGATTGAAAATTGCGCACTTCCAGTCTGGAGCTAAAGATGATCAACATGAACCTATTCGGGAAGGTACTGGCCGCTGTCTTATTGGTAGCCATGCAGTTAATTTCAAGTCAAAAGGCAACTGCCAACCACGGTGCTGTTGATTCAGATGACTCAATTCCGATAGAAATGGAGGCTCAGCCCTGTGAATTCGCTGGTAACACCGCGCAGCAAGGGTCTTTTTCTGTAGGTTATGAAGCCACGTTTGAAACTCAGGGAAATGGTACAAGTATAGATATCACTTTCAAGATTTTGGATACAGATAAAGTAGGATTGGTGGGTTTTCTGTGGCAACAATCGCCTTTCAAGGAGTTTCAGATGACTGACCTGGGCGATAATACATTTGGAATTACCATTGATGACCTCACCAGTGGCAGCACTGTGAGCTATGCCTGTAAGTTTGCTTTTGCCGGAGGATTGGTTGTAACCGAATACATCCAGTATATCGTTGGAGATGTTTGTGAAGCAGACCCTACTCAGGACGCAACCTTGAGTGACCTCAAAGTAGATAACGTTTCAATCCCCGATTTCTCACCTGACAAATTTAACTACACTTATTTTGTTGATGCATCGGCAATGCCCACTGTGAGTGTGACGACCACACAGAGCGGCGCAAATGCAAACATCGATCCTGCTGATGGGGTGCCGGGAACAACAACAATTGTGGTGACGGCTGAAGATGGCGCGACAACAGCAACTTACCGAGTCAATTTTGATTTACAGCGCAATTTTTCACTGGTCTGGTCAGATGAGTTTGAAGGAAGTGGAGCGATCAATACCGAGAGGTGGCATCATCAAACAGTACCGATTATCAACGGCGTGGCATGGGCCAATAATGAAGAGCAGCACTATACCAACAGGGTAGATAACAGCATGCTTGAGGGTGGTGTGATGAAGATTGTCGCTAAACGTGAGATCGGCTATCAACAAAACGGTGTGACAAGGGACTATACATCGGCTCGTCTCAATGCTAAGTTCGCTTTTACCTATGGCAGGGTAGATGTACGTGCTAAACTACCCTCACAGTTGGGTACCTGGCCTGCCATCTGGACCCTGGGGCAAAACATCAGCGAAACGGGCGCTTACTGGCAAACACAAGGTTTTGGTACTACTCCATGGCCCACTGTCGGAGAAATCGACCTGATGGAGCAGTTTGGCTTCAATGCAAACGATAAAGAAGAAATTCATGGTTCTACGCATACGCCCAGGAGTTTTGGCGCGACGGAAAACACGGCAAAAACTGCTTTGAGAACAGCTGCCACAGGCTTTCATGTTTATTCCATCATATGGGATGCGACTGAAATTAAGTTTTTGATAGATGATGTGGAATTCTACGCCTACAACCCAACGGAACAGTATGGTGAGAAAAATGCCAACCCGAACGATAGTAACATGAACTGGCCGTTTGACAAGCCTCAATACCTCATTCTCAACGTGGCGATGGGTGGAAATCTGGGTGGTCCTGTTCCGGCTTCCTTCACAGAAGGAATTATGGAAATAGACTATGTTCGGGTATTTCAGGAAGAAGGGACGCTGACTGCCGAAGGAGCATCGTTTGAAATAGATGAAAATAGCAGTGACGGCACTTTGATTGGTACCATTTCTACAGAATACCTGGGCGGTCTTGCCCTGGAATACGCCATTACAGGAGGCAATGAAGACGGTGCTTTTGGGATTAATGCTGCTACAGGTATGATCTCTGTTGCCGATGGCGGTGTCCTTGATTTTGATCAACAGGCCAGCTACTCGCTTGCCGTGACGGTAACTGATGGCGTTTTCAGCGAAACAGCGACCGTCAATATTGCCTTGAATCCTGCCGCGGTCACGTCCGTTGGCAGAGACCGGTCGGATGTGTTCAAGGTATATCCCAATCCTGTGAATCACCTGTTGACTTTGCGTGTTGATGAAGTACATCAGCCGCTTTCTTATTTTGTTACAGACATTTCAGGAAGAATGATGACTGTGCCTGGTGATAAAACCATGGCTGGTTATCAACTGGATTTTTCCAGACAACGCCGCGGAACTTACCTGCTGACGATACATAGTGGAAACGGTGATCATCATTTCAGGATCATGAAAAACTAATGAGGAATGAATAATATCGATTCAATCGCACATGGTTACTGAAATTCCTGGAGAATTATTTGTTTCAACCGCTAAAAATGGAGATAATTAATAATCGGTAGCTGAAAGCGCTACTTTTCTTAAAACCAAATTTAAATATCATGAAGAACAAGAAACTATCATTGGACAATCTGGAGGTCAGAAGTTTTGTGACCAACCTACAAGGTGCTGAAGCAGACACTGTAAAAGGGGGTATTATGACTATCACCACCTTTACCAATACCATACGTGCATCTGCGCGCACTGACATCGGATGTTGTCCGGATGCGAAGTAAAGCATATTAGTGTTTGGTCAAGGCTAAACCTACATTTAACCCAGGTGTCCGACAGACTCCTGGGTTTTCTGTTTCTTAGCTGTTTTCGAAGGCAAAGTCTGTCCAGCCATTTAAATCTATCTTTAGCGCATGTTTGGAAAGACTATGCGCTGCTAATGAAGAGCTTATGGTTTTAGCGAAGTATCTTTTGCAGCATTTATCGGGATGAATAATGGAAAGGAGGTGAGGCCATGGTTCATAAGGTGATGGGTTTCGACTAATAAGGTTTTTAAACAAGCTCTTACTTCTTTGGGGTAAATGGCGCCATTAACTGTAAGTTTTGAATCTGGATTAATTTCGCAAATATCAGGTATTACCAGATGGAGAAATGCGTAGTTGACTCCAGGCAGTCACTTCCCTAACAAGAAAGATGAATGTAAGTTTGATATTTTTTAATAACGGTTAATTTGATATTCTAAGCTGTTTTTGATCATAACGACCAGCCATATAGAGTATGTCCACAGCTAATAAATAGCGCCAAGGTAGGGAATCTGCCTTTTCATCTTAAGATTAGATCGATTCAGTAAAACCTGTTTTCTTTCTCAGACATTATCAATTTTAGCTTTAGTTTGATGGAACAGCGTAATTTACGGGTGAATTAAAAGAGAATGACATAGAATGATTTTACAGGTTCTAATGGCATTAGTACATCTCTCATCGCAACCTTTAAACTGATTGAGGAAAGAGAATAAGTTTGTTTTGTACTTATGAGTTTGATAAAAAAAATTTACAGAAATTTAAGTAGGAAAAAAGACGTTTTACTGGTTTCAGGAGGTATGATTTACCATTATTAATGAGCTATTCAAGAAGTGGGACAAATTTGGTTTCCTATATCATCTCCACTATTTCTTCTAAAGCAGTACCGGACGGCTTTACAAAGAACCCCAAGGGTAAAGGGTATATAATAGACAGAGCACATAATGGGTCTTTGAGAGCAAACCAGTATAGTAAACTTATTCTGCTATTGAGAAACTACAAGGATTGTATTGTTCGCCATCATGGCTTGGATCATATACATAAATACCCAAGTTTAAAGAGATTTCTCATAGATAAGAAACAAAATCAACCTCCTGTTTGGTACGCTTCTAACATAATGGAGTTTCATAAGTTCACTGGTGACAAGATTATCCTTTATTATGAAGATTTGATGACAAACCCTGAAGACAGTATACTGAAATTGTCATCATTTCTTGATCTAGAAATTGATGTAGCCAAAGAATTCATAAAGGATATTGACAAACACTATTTGACTTCAGTCAATCGGTACATAGAAAAAGGACATGAAAGTTTTACGAATAAATTAAATCAAGCTATTGGGGTTCACGAAAGTAAGTTAGAGACTCATGAAAAAATAGCATTTGACCTCTTCTTTGAAGACATCTGCGGAACTGAAGTTTATAATCAATATTTGATTAGATATAGGGATGAAAATTCTTAACAAAATGCCTGGTATCCAATTATAATCAAAGAATGATTAAAATAAAGTTGAATAATTGTTGTTTGATACAACAAATTGAACTTAGATTCTGGTATTTCATTTCCATCATATCATACTACACGCTTTGATCCTTCATTTAAACGTTGACTTGACACTGATGCAAGAATTTTCCAAAACCACTGTTTTTAGCAGTGGTTTTGTTTTTTAAGCAGACACCCCTTTAGTTGATTTTTTGTCCAGCTCACCCGAAGTGAGGTCCTCCTTGTCCAATAGTGTTCACCGACTTTTCCCTTATTCGATTTACGATTCGTTATTTCCAGGTGATTATCTGAAAAATCAAGATTTTGTTACCTGTTTGTCAACAACAGCATCACGTGTTGTTATACTTTGTCTATGCTCAGTCAACATCTTGTGATACTTTGTCTATGCCCAAAATTCTGACCTCTGCCAGGCCACTTTTAGTTTTGCGATATCAATAATGTTTAATCTGATCTGGAAATAATCTAATCCTCATTATAGTAGGAAAACGAGGATTACAAGATTGGAACAGCAAAATGATGCGAGTAACATTCAACAAACAGTGGCTATTATGAAAAAATTATTCATCCTTTCGATTTTATCGATTTTTACACTTCACTTTCAAACGCACGCGCAGATTTTTCGGGAATTCCTGGGTACAGGAGCAGGCGTCAGTCAGACTGACGGAAATTTCAATGTATTTATCGGGGATAGTAGCGGAACCGCTATGACCAGGGGTTCCTATGCTACATTGGTGGGATTTGGAGCAGGCCGGAATTCAAATCCCTTGTCCGATTTTGTATTCCCGGTACCCAGCGAGGCGACTTTTATTGGTTACATGGCAGGGTATTCCAATACAACGGGATTTGACAATACATTCGTAGGGTCAGAAGCTGGTCGGCTAAACCTCACAGGAGGGGACAATACCTTCATGGGGACGGAATCGGGTGAAAATAACACCACCGGTTATGACAATGCCTTCTTTGGTGAGGAATCCGGTACATTGAACACAACAGGATATGAAAATACTTTTATAGGAGAAGACGCCGGAATGTCCAATACGACAGGATATAAGCAGGTATTCATCGGGAATGAAGCTGGAATCAGCGCTGAGGCAGGTTACAGGAATGTGGGAGTAGGATCTGAGTCTATGTCCGATGTGAGATTTGGACACCATAACGCTGCTCTGGGAGATTCTGCAGCGATTGACATTGGTTCTGGTAACTACAACACCATGATAGGAGCCGCTTCGGGACCAGCTACCGAGTGGGCTGATTTCAACACTTTCATTGGATCTATGTCTGGCTGGGACAATAACAGAACCAACAGTCCCACAAATGCCAACAGAAATACCTATGTAGGACACTTATCTGGTGCCTCTAACAGAGAGGGAGAGGACAATGCCGGATTAGGTGCATTTTCAGGTTATGGCAGACACACGGCTGCGACAGGGTTCAGCGGTTCTACCCTCAGGAGCCGAACCACCTTTGTAGGCGCGCAGGCGATTGCAGCTGAGGACGATCTCATTACCATGGGGTACTATTCTTATAACGGCGGAAAGTTTGCCATCGGGATAGGCAATGAAGGTAATTTGCTTGCGGCACCCGGCGCGATTATGATGGGCTATCAATTTGAAGCCGGAAACGATGCGGATTCCTCTATTGGTATTGGCTTTCAGGCAAATGTGGCGCAGGCTCGGGCTGTAGCGATCGGCTACAAAACAGACATTGATAACCAGGAGGCAGTCGCAGTAGGTGCCAGTACTGCTGTACAAGGTAACCAGGGCATCGCCATCGGTGCCAACAGTCGCGTAACTGCCGGCAATTCCATTGCCATCGGCTATGGAACTTCGGTGACCACCAGTAATGAGGTATACTTCGGAAATGCTTCTACCACCAACATAGGTGGCGCTGTCAACTGGACGGCTTTATCAGATGGGAGGCTCAAAGAAAATGTAGCAGAAAATGTGCCGGGATTGACTTTCATCAACGCACTGCGCCCGGTGACTTACAATTATGATCCGGCAAAGATCGCTGCATTTAGAGGGGAAACGGGCACTGTTGATCAGCAGGAGAAAAAAGAAACTACCTACACAGGATTTATTGCGCAGGAAGTAGAGGAAGCTGCGAATGTGCTACAATATGACTTCAGTGGTGTGAAGGTGCCGGAAAACAAAGACACGGAGCTTTATGGTGTTCGCTATGCGGAGTTTGTTGCCCCATTGGTGAAAGCCGTACAGGAGCTGGATGCCAAAGTAAAGGAGCAGCAGGCCATTATCGACTCACAAAATGGCGTAATTGCTCAACAAAGTGCCAGACTGGAAGGGTTGGCAGGACAGCAAGCCCAAATTGATCTCATCATGCAAAGACTGCAGTTGCTGGAGGGAGATAAAATAGAGCAAATACTGGTAAAGCAACCTGCTAATACCGTTTCTGCAAATCAATAATGGTGAAGATGACCCTATTTTTCAAGAACTGGCAAATGCACCCGTTGGCATTGCTATGGGGGATGATGATCCTGGTTTTTAACTTGCAGGCGCAGGTAACGGCCTCGGGTGGTGAAACGGCCATCAATGTAGTGAAGGCCAATGCACAAAGGAACCCGGATATAGCGATCAATGGATTGGATCAGTACGTGGTTTCCTGGCAATCATGGGCCCAGGATGGTGATGGCTGGGGTATTTATGTCAGCACCTTTGATATGGGCGCCAGAACCAATCCGGTCAGTGAAATGCTGGTCAACACTGGCCAGACTACTGGTTCTCAACTCAACCCCGCTGTTGCCATGGCGGGCGACGGAGACTTTATGGTCGTCTTTCAGGACGAAAGTGCTGACGGCGAAAGTTGGGGGATTTTTGGATCGCTCTATCAATTGGATGGAACAGCCACCGTGACCAATGTACCACTCAACGGAACCATAGCAGGCCAACAAAGACATCCTGCTGTAGCGGTGACCCCAGGTAATGGGTTTGTTGCGGTGTGGGAGAGTAATGGTCAGATCTTTGGACAATTGTTGACTGATGCAGGTGTCTTAAGTGGCAGCGAATTTCAGATCAGTGCAGATGATGGACAGACGACGCATCAATATCCGGAGGTAGCTGTGCGAACAAATGGCACGATCATAGTGACGTGGCAGGCGACCAATACGGCAGGGCAGCACTTTATCTGTGCAAGGCAACTGAGCGGTGCCGGCGTTGCCACAGGAGCCACTTTTGGTGTCAGTGCCGATTCTACTCAGAGCAAGGTAGCGCCTACTATCGCCATCAATGCGAATAATGAAGCGGTCATTGCCTGGTCTGCCTATCAGCTCGATGGGGAGAACTGGGGAGTATATGCAAAAAAATACAATGGGGCAGGGGCTGCAGTTGTTGCAGACTTCCTTGTCAATACTGAGACTGCTAATGCGCAAAATGAAGTGCAGGCAGGTATCACACCTTCGGGAAGTATGATATTTACTTACGTCAGTTTTGGCCAGGATGGAGACCAGGCGGGTGTTTTTACGGAAGCATTTGACGCAGCAGGAAGCCGGCTGGGTACCACGCGACAGCTCAACGCCACCACCGATGATTATCAGATGAGTCCGGCGGTTGCATTTCAAAAGGAAACAGGGCCCTTTGTTTCTGTATGGCAAGATGGTCTATATGCCTCCGATACGGCCCGGGATGGCAGTGACTTCGGTATTTATGCCAGGAGGTTTGCCATTGATGACCTGGTACCGCCTGTTGTCGCGGGGGAAAACATTCAGGTTTTCCTGGATGTGACCGGTGCTGCTGCCATATTGGCTGCAGATGTGGAGGTTGGTAGTACAGACAATGTCGGGATTACCAGTTATCAACTGGATCAAACCAGTTTTGGCTGTGCAAATTTAGGCGTGAACCAAGTGACTTTCACAGTGAGTGATGCTTCAGGAAACAGTGCACAGCAGTTGGTGGAAATTAATGTGCGAGATACCATTTCGCCCACGGTTGCAGTACAGGATATCAGCAGGACACTCAGTCTGGCCGGTAGTGTGACCATTGCTGCTGCCGATGTAGACAACGGCAGTTCTGATAACTGTGGTGTAAGCAGTCTGGCGCTGAATAAGACTACTTTTTCTTCGGCTGATGTGGGAGAGAACACCGTGCAACTGACCGTCACAGATGCGTCCGGGAATACTTCCATGAAAAATGTGAAGGTGACGATCAATCAGAATGCGCAGACAATTACTTTCAATGAGTTGGCCGGTAAAACTTACGGAGACAATGCTTTTGACCTGACCGCAACGAGCACTTCCGGACTTGGTGTGACTTACAGTAGTTCAGATGAGACTGTGGCGACTATTTCAGGTAGTACCGTGACGATAGTAGGGGCGGGTACGGTGAATATCACCGCATCTCAGGCAGGTAATGGTGTATATGCGCCTGCAGACGATGTTGTGCGTCAATTGGTGGTGCAGCAGGCCACGCTTTCTGTCACAGCCGATAGTAAAAGCAAGACCTACGGCGAGTCCAATCCTTCATTGACCATCAGCTACGATGGTTTTGTAAATGGCGACCTGGTGAGTGTCCTGAATACTGCACCCTCAGTGAGTACCACTGCTGATGCGAATAGTAATGCTGGTACTTATCCTATTACGGTGACTGGCGGTACAGACGATAACTATACTTACAGTTTTACGCAGGGGGCTCTGACAGTTGGGAAGAAATTACTGTCGGCTACTGCTGAGGATAAAAGCCGCATATTTGGCGCTGCGGATCCTGTTTTTACCATTGCTTATACAGGATTTGTCAACGGTGATGATGAGACTGCACTGGATACACAGCCTGTCGCAACAACTACTGCTATTTCCAGTACTCCGGTAGGAACCTATCCTATAACTCCGGCAGGTGGCGCTGATAACAATTATGCCTATGACCTGATTGAGGGAACCCTGACGATCACCAAAGCC
>ERZ1740068.833-NODE-833-length-12053-cov-10.788298_pt1 | contig 12053 bp, 7 predicted proteins | sample MGYA00581735_ERZ1740068 | MGnify/ENA primary metagenome ERZ1740068 (study PRJEB43018, sample SAMN04849740) | marine metagenome | isolation source: floating plastic debris | place: Pacific Ocean | collected 2008-08-30 | study: EMG produced TPA metagenomics assembly... | reverse complement strand
GGTGTAATTGTAACTTTGAGAGGTAACAATTTCCAGAGGCTGGTTTAAATTAGGATCTGTTTAACAGGATTTAAACGTTGTTTAGACCAGATTTAACTGAATTCAAACACTGCTGTGAACGCTAAAATTTCTCCTGTTAATACTTTCCTCCTCTAGGGTATGCCATACCTAAGAATTATGTAAAAATGTCAATCGTGCAGATAACGCTGATCTTTGCAGGTTAAAAATAAGAATAATATTCTTAGTTAAAGATTGTTGTTGAAAACAATGGCTGAGTAGTCTTGGCATTTTCTGACTGAAACAAGGTGTAAGTTGTGACATCTCAGTTGATTTCATTGGGGTAGACCAAGGCGTATAACATAACTTTTTATGGGGTGTCAAAACTTTAGAAAGGCTTGGATTATAACTGAGATTATGTACCCCTAGTCACAACTCACACACATCAGGATTGTAGAGAACGATACGGGTTTTAAGGATAATAGATCTGTATTTACCAATAGCAAACTATCACTATAGTATCATGTAATAATGAGTGACGAGTGTGGCATCTTATGATTTCATTGTTATGTTACTGTGATTTTTCAGACCTTCAGAAGGGCAGAGACAACATTTGTGAATATCAATGAGATAAATAACATGACTCTAATCATGCCAAGTTCTAGCACATCATCCTCATCTAATGTCAAACCTGAGATACAGGCAGGTGATAAGAAAACTAAGAAGAAAGGCAGAAAAAAAGGTACGTTACTCGACGTTAATGAAATTATGTAGGTATAACAAGCTTGAGTTTTATTGAGTTTGTTTATACTTACAGCAAACAATTGGGAATATTAAGGATGTCCAAGAGCGAGAGGTAATGAGCAGATACCAACATCATCGTAATCTGGCCTGTAGGCTGAATTGTAATTTTTTACCACTGCCAAAGTGGGTGCCGGGTTGTGACTTAACCACCATAGTTGGTTTTTGGGTCTTGGTAAGGTTTATTGTCGGCCATTTCCATATAACGATAGTATTGCAAGTACGTTTGGTAGAAACTTAATAGTTGATGATGCCAAACATTGCCAGAGATTATAAAAAAACAATTGAATCAAAAGAAAAATCTGGTCCAAGCTGATGTAAAGGCGTGAGCATAGCATCCCTCTCCTACTGGAGAGACATTGGAACATAATATTATTAACATAATGTGAATGCCCACGCGCTGTTTCTTATATACAGGCCAGTCTGAATGTGAATATTCTAAGAATGAAAGTCAATCTGGTAGGCCATCGCAGTATATTTCGTGTATTGCATGACTGACGCTATTTTCTTATAGTGTGCATGTGTATCGGTGTAAGTCAAATTACAGAGCAAGAATAGGAACGGAAGAATAAAAAATTATAATTGGCTAATGTGAAGCGTAGGTGCAGTCAAATATTCGACTCGTTCTGTTCCAATGCTTTTTGTGGTTGATAAATAGTGATCGCCACATGCTACAAGACGCTTTTGCTTTAGTCCTAAGTTCAGGAGTGATGCCATTAGGGGCAGTCAAAGCACTAGTGTAGTCATATGAGATTATTATTTCAATATTTAATCCATCGTTTTTAATTTGTAGATGGTTTCACAAGCTTAGTGGTAGCCGCCATCAAAAGACTTCTTCCCATTGGACTGAATGTGTTCGGTGGCCCAGAACAGGAGCTTGTACAACTGGCTAAAGAAAAGATGATTGAGGTAACTGTTCCTTTATCTTAAAAAAAACTTGACCTATTATACCTTTGCCTGCACTCCTACCGAATCTTTTTTAACTCATGCTTTTCAACAAATGACACTACATTGTATGTATCGATGAGTCAGTTAATTGTCTCAGTTTAAAGTATCATGTTGTTTGGTGATGACAACTTTACCTTACTATCAGCATCCCACTGCTGCTAGTGTCCTCCTGCTAGTCTCCTGCTGCAGTGTTGCAGTGAATCTTTCTATCTTTGCTGAACTGCTCATTATGTTGTTAGCTCTGACGACGACGCTGATTAATACTTGTATTAGTTAACACTCCTCTAACATCGCCCATGTATTTATATTCTATAGCTCGCTCGCCAAGAAGGAGTAAGCATTACATCAAATTCTATGTAGTGATACTAAAACAGTGAATACATTTTGTCATATCGATTTGGGAATCCCACTAAAGACGTAAACATTCCAAGTTGTCTGTAGAATAAACACTTGTGTTGATTATAGTCCATTGCCACCCTAGTTCGTGCCGACACAAACAAACACCCACAAGCAGAGCCATTCTCAATCACGCTGGCCATGGTCTGAAATTTGTGAGTTGTGGCTGTTTGGAGACTTGACTTAATAACTCGGTAAAATCTGGCAATTAAGTCATGAAACCCAACAAAACCAACAAAAATGATAACAAAAGCTGCAGTTTCAACTACAGCTCTCGGGGTTATCCAAGCCTGAAATCAGATCATGACTCAAACCAAGTCCTAACAGTATCAGAATATAATATATATACAAAATATAATTGTGTTTCATCATTTTTATAATGTGATGTCGTTTGACGACTCTTGTGACAAGCATGTAAAAGTGCAATTGTTGTTAGTGGTTGGTGTGACCAGTGGTCTCCTTATCTGCAATTTACTGCTTATCTCCATAAATAAAACAGGGTATCTTTGTTTTATGGACAGATTTGACGTTAACAAGAGTCACTACTCACTCATATCATTACTAAACAACAGAACCTGCCCACATGTCCCATCCAGTCCCCATCTGATGATAACAATACCCATGAAAGTTCAATGTGATCGGCATGCCAAGATCTTCTTATACCTCTACCCCTGTAAGCGCTTGCCTCGTATAAGATTATGGCCAAACTGGGAGATTGCATGTGAATATTGTTCCTGATATTGGTATGGATGGTCATACTATCGTTTTTTTTTTCTATTTTTCTCTCAATTTAATTTACACTTTATGTTACATGAATTTGCTATAATCGTTTTTATTTGTTGGACTTTGGCATAATTTTGTTTGTTGACAAGACCCTGAACTAATTGTTTCTAGATGATAGAACAACAAGCTCAAAGCATGGATATTTATGCAATCCAGGTAAAAGCTTTTGTAGCAATGGCTGGTACTGAAATATCTGAGTAGGTATCAGATAATTGTTGACGATGTTATAACAGCGTGCGTGTATTCAGCATCCTCAAACTCATCGACCATCTTCTCCAATAATTCAAAACTAGCCCACGCTTTCACTCAATTGATGTTGACAATCTGGTCCGCTTATTAAATACTAAATTTGTGTATTTTCATGAGCCATGGCTCTGTATGAGGGATTCGATTGAAGTGCTTGAATAATCCAATAACATCATTATCAATCGTGAATGGGTGTTTGATCTAGGTCTAGTTTTAGACCATAAACTGTTGTCACAGGCCCTAATATCGCGGCGGTCCAGTGGTCGCGGTCGGTCCAACACCGGCCGCCATTGGACCGGCCGCGACTATTGGAATGGCCGCGACCACTGGACTGCCACGATATTAGGGCCCGGGACAATAGTTTATGTTTTTTAACTAATCTAGGTCGTGCTTACAGTCTTGCAGCTTATGTTGGCAGTATTGAAAATCATTATTGTTTATCAGTTTGATATAGTAGGCATGCGTAAGTAGCAGACCTTCAGACTGTACAAGGTGGATTTTATGGATGGATTTTGAAGGCTTATCTCTTGCAAGGTTGAATAAAACCCGCTGCATATGAATCATTTTTATCGTGACCAAAAAAATTTAACATCATCAGTAGGTTTGATTTCCAAAATGTTTCTGCCAATTAAAAGTAATAACCATTTTTAATTTGATGTACTGTATAATTTATGTGTAGCTGCATGCATTTACGACTGGTACAATACCCTGTGTGTTTTCAGGTGAAACTGCTGCAAACAATCTTACTTATCTGATTAGGGGTCCAATATACGGTACACTGTTTATATCTCTAAAGGGTACCAACAATTGCGCTATCCCCACCTGATCATGCTATCCTTACAAAATGACTAACACATGCCTTTGATTGAAGCACTGATATACCAAATTCAAAAAATGGAATAATAAACAAAAATCACAGTACCCATGCTTTTACTAAACTTTGTTTACTGGAAAACCACTGATTGGTGCTTCCATCTTTTTTCGGGATCTTGGTGATCCCGGGAAATCAACGCAATAAATAGTACTATTCCTATTATGAATCATATTTATTGGAATATGTATCATACTGATACTTTTGTTTGCTTACAGAAAGAGCCAGATGTTGATATAGAAGAGTTGTTGAGAACGACAGTGGCTTCTGATAGTAAGGTAAGACTACTGATTCTGTAGCAGCACTGTAGATTGAACTGAACAGTGTACACCATCATTACCTAAACCTACTTTACATACATGTACATTGTACTTTTGAATCACTTATAAATATTTTCTCCGTTTTCTCCTTTTCACACAAATTCATTTGTCAGCGCAGCAAGACCATTGTAGCCTTGGCCATTTTGGCTTTTGGGATTCAGTTTTATTTCTGCTGATTTTAGTTTGATATGATGAAATTTGATTTGACACCTAAAATATGCGCCTGCTGTTATGTTTCCTTTCAGAGATTTGGCTTGGTAGGTACTCACCATGAAATGTAGTCACCAACCAATTTTCTTACATTGAGAAAAGTGTCATAACTGACACAGACTTGCTCACCGAATGTTACCATAACCCATTACTCATTCCCATAGAGTGATATGTACCGGTACTAGTCCTTTTCTGTCTTGAGTGCTACAGTGGCACTGCAGGTACATGAGAGGACAACTCTTAGAGGTTAAGGTTATGAGATACAAACAACCAGTGATGCTAAAATCAATTTTTCATTCTGTTACTATACTCACAAATGTCTCATGCCCCATTCCTGAGAATCATACCCCTCACTGTGCGGAGTGTTTTTAAGTGGTGACTAGTAACTAGTAACCTATAAAAGTCTACTTCTCACTAAAATTCTATACATCATTATTCCAATTCCTTGTTGTTTCGCCTTTTTCTAACCCATGGTGTCATGGTTCACTTGTGTAGGTAAAAATGTCCTTTCTCTTCCTAATCTTCTTCTTCGCTTGTCTAAGAAGCATTGGATATAGCAAAATAGTAAGGCAAAGATGACCTATTGCATGCAATTTTAAATCTATTTTGCATTGGGGAGGATTCACCTTGAGATAAAGGTAACAGGAAAATCTGCTGAAAGATGCGATACATTTCTTGCCAGAATCCTCCCACTTCATTCCATTTTCTCTGCTATTACTTCAATGTTCACTACATAAGTCATAAAGTGACAATGCATGCTACTGGGACTTCTGCCTGTAGAAATACAAATTCTGTTTCCCATCTTGAATGCACTTCCTGTGTACAAAATTAATTGATATCAAGGATCAGTGACGTAGGACAGAGCATAATCTAAGAGTATAATATACATGTCGAAGAGCGTGTTCTAGTCAGTAGATACTACTGTAATCTGATTTGCGGGTCGCGTTAAAGCTGGTGTTGAGTCAATACTATTCTTACAGATGGTATCAAGTTACCTAGTCTTTGGTAGCGAGAGGTTTTTAGCATTTTACAATACCAGGCAAATTTAGGTATCAAAAGATTGGCTTAGGCACCACCCTCTCAGGTATCTAATATTGGACCCTGTTACTGGTACCAAAATGGTGAAAACCAAAACCGAGACCTGGTATTGAGTTGTCACTGAATACCAAGGCCTCTTCAATTCTGTCAAACCACCCTCATAATACCGGAATCGGGATCAAACTTAGATTTCAGTATCGACTCAACACAAGTTGAAACCTATTCAGAAAAGTTGAAACCTTTTCGGAAGGCAGATCTTGGTGGATTATGTTCTCGAAGATCTCTGTCAAAATGTTGTGGAGTATTTGGAGGATTTCTCCCATGCTGCTCTGCCCATGTTTTCAAGCTGTCACATATAACACTAATATTATGAAATTCTCAGGAACACTGATGGCATATTTGGATTTAGCGAATAAAAAAAAATAGAGAGGAGATGAAACTATTAAGATAACAATGGAAAATATAGTTTGACATTTTTGTTTAAAAATTAATGGAGCCACTAGCCTCCACTGATCGACCTGATTGCGCTTAAAAATGTACCCTTGGGTTATTTAAGGTGCTAAATCCAAATTTAAAATAGGATTTCACCTCTGACAACTCTCAGCAAACACATCCCCGTTCGGTTGTCCTGCAGGAACTCAAATTATATAATATAACACTACTGGCACTGGCTACTGGCATAGTTTTATGAAGCCTTCACAAATTAGTAGATGAGGATATGGCATTGGGGAGATGATTACTATATCAGAGAAGGGGAGATGCAGGCACATAAAGTGCTGAGCACTGTAGGGATGTAATAAGTCGTTAATTTTGGTTTCTAAGAATGGAATGGTTTAGTGTGCAACTTAGTTTGTATTGTAAGAATTATTGTGCTCTCTCTCACTAGGATTTTGACCCGAAGAATCGATGGCAGAAAGCCTTGTACTTGAAGATGGGCAAAAGTCGACCAAGCTTTGCTGACCTTGTTACCAATGTCATGTCACAAGAAGCTCTTATAGAGAAGATCATGACTACAGCAAAGGTTCTCTATGGTTTGCATCTGGTAAGTTTTTAAGTTGTAAAATCTTTCATACAGTTGATGACTCTTGTTTGGCCATTACCCAGGTAGAAAAAGTTTTATGCTTTTTATCAACAAAATGTCTATAGTAATTGCTTTCATGTTCCGTTACAACATTAGTTCTCCAGTCACGTTGCTGTTATTAACAGATGTTGCAAAAATTTTTATCATCAACCAGAAAGAGATTCACAGTGTGAGCTGAATTGGAGATTTCTTTCAGGTCTCTTCTGCATCAATTTTTGCACTTAAGTTATCACTTCGGTTTCTTTTCACGTTAAGATCAACATAGGCAGGATCTGGCTTGGTCCTAGGGTAGGTAACACAAGTGTTAAGGGTCCATTTCAGCTCAAGATAATAAGTGAGGACATGATTGTTTGAAGTACTTGTATCATGCGCACTAAGGTGCACATAGCCCTGCTCTATAAATTCATATTTGTAGCAAAAGGTCAATCTGATTTTGACAATACTGTCAATCCTTTAGAACTGTGAATTGGCTCCCACTCCTTCCTTGTTTCAAAATAAGTATTTTTTGATATTTCTTATACTATTCATTGGTGTTTTAAATCATAAATGTACAGTGAGAGTTTGATGGGCTAAATGCCCTGGAAGTTGTGAAAAGACCCTTACATCTGATCGGTACCATGGTTATAACAACAAAAAGCCTTAAAACCCCTCTTTGTACATTCAAATTTTTAAGATATTTTGAAGGATAACCATCTACATGGATGGAAACGGGGCTCATTGAGTAAAATGTATGCACATTGCACAATAATCAGAAACAAAAAGTTATCTAAAAGCGGCTGTAATTGACCCTTAACTGAGTAACGCCACTCTAAGTACCACCTCTTGTTCTACTTCTTATTGTCCACTGCGGCGGCTCCTGCACCTCAAGCATAATTATTATAAGTTGTGCTCTCCCGCTATCAGAATCTTTCTCATTAGTAGAAATTGACATGTGTTTCACGTGAGAGCACCTCTTATTGTCACAACAACGTTGTCCAGCTATACGAAAAACGAACAGCTTAAGTGGCTAAGATTTGATGTCCTTTCTCTTTGCCTATTTCCTCTCTCTCTCTTAATGTTGCATGAGCTCCAGCTTCTTACCTATCGATTTGATCTCACATAGCGTGGTGTAAGAGTTATACCAAAGTTACACGGGAGCATCGCTTCTGATTTCAGTGCTTGTAGGATTTGTGCTTTGATAGGAACAGGAAGATCATCAGATAATCAGTGTTTGTATGACGATGCAGATTACAAACAGTGTATTATCAGTATACCTGTACTGTGTATGCTTCAAGAGACTTTCACCGGAGCAGAGTTGTTTGAAAATCATGACTTTCTACTACAGCAAAAGTAACCATTGCTTGACTGACACAATCCCTGTGCACTTTGCGCTCATTGCGGACCTACTCGGCTTGGTCGCTGTCGTACTTTTCTGCTTCTCATTGGTTGTTGTATATAATATGAAAGTTAGTTTTGTACCAAAGCTTCTGAGTGTTTTCTGAAACAACATTACTCCTACATGAACAAATAGGGCTGCCATCAATTCCTCAACCTACACTGAGTGACAAATTGCCCGTGATAGGGCTGTTGTAAATCTTCAGGTCTGCTGCTGAAAGCCCAAACAAAGATCATCGGCAAAAATTTATTTATTTCTGAGAAATTTTATAACTTGGTATTAAAAAGTGTATACAATCTTATGAAGAGTAATGTCACTCTCAGATGTGGAATGACAAATCACAGACAACGCTACATGGTGGTATGTAGGGATTTTTAACTGCCTCTTGTATCGTTGGTGTTGCCGGAGACTGCGGTCATAGATAAGATGTGTTTGACAAGTTCTCGAATTTGGTATATGCTCTGGCTATCCTTGTATGTCCTGTATGTCATGACTGGGGAACTGGGGAAATACCATCTTATTTTCCTCTGGCCGTGAAAGGTAGCTAGTAACATGTAACTGGTTATGTGATGTACTGTCATTTACATATACATTCTGCTGTTTTAAGGAAACATTTTTCATGGAACCGAATTCCAAGCGAACATTGTTTTGGAACCAGACTCCGAGCAAATAAATGTTGTGCGTTATTGCTTATTATTTTGAATTTTCATGACAGGTGAGGTTTGTGGTGAGTTGCTCTAATTTCCCATTTGGTGGCAAGGTTTCTGCCTGATAACAAAATGCATTATGATACAAATACAAGTAACAGATCATCATTATGGAAATATAATAAAACCCTTACTCAATAAACTCATGGGTTATTGACAAGGACACCAAGTTGCAACGCTATGAATGTATGGAATCTCACCACGATTTTGTCACTTAGGCTACCTGGTCTTGAGATTCAGCTAATGATGGTCAAAAAGATTAACACCAACCCACTACCAAGCATCAGTCTTACCAACTATTTTTAATGATATACATGTGTATCCATGAACTTGTGGTCAAATTTATGTTACCATGATGGTTAGTGGTGTCTCAATCCTATGCATAGCTAGTGTAACCACAATGTCTTACTTCAGCAGTACATTATATAAGCTTACAGAGACATTCTACTACTCGATGTGTCTCAAGCTGAGACAAAACATGGTCCAAAGTGTGATAATATAGTCACCAATCTTATCCGAATATTGGTACCAGCCGGTTTGTCAAATCCATTTGATTGTAATGAAGTTGTCTGCTCATGAGAAGATAGTAACTAACACATTATGGTTTATGATCACCGTGCTCAAGCTATACCACTAACTGCTTGATGAAGAAATGCTCTACCAAGTTGTCTCTTATGACAATTTCTAGGGTTACTTTTATGATGTGTTTAGGTGGAGCATCCTTTATCTGGTCTTGGATCAAACTGGAAAAAGGTAATATCCACGCAGAGAAAAAAAGCAGTGATGGCTTGCTTTAGAATGGTGCCGCTACACAATCTCCATCGCCACAGAGCTATTAATCTCTTCATGGGAGCTTATTCTGACATTTGGCTTGCTCAAGTTGAGTGGAACCAAACGAAATTAATTGAAGATCTCACTGTAAGTGAATTAATGCTCTGAGATATATCAGGCAAATTCTACTGAAGAAATGTTGTATGATGGACGTATTTGCCCGCCACATACAATACAGGCAAAATATAGGCATGCCCCATGTGGAATTTAGACCTACTGTGCCTAACCCGCCAACGTAGATTGTAGAATTCTAAACGGATATAAGTTTTCTGTGATTGCTTTAAAAAAGCTGATCTGTGCTGTTACATTGATAATCATTATGATATTTATTTATTACATAGTGAATTGTTTAATTATAAGGAGGGTGATGGTGAGGATGAGACAGAAGATTCAGCTGCAGTATCACAGTCAGCTGCTATAGAATCATGTGATGAGGATATGATAACTCCTGATCCTCTCGCACAGCTAGTACAAGCACTTAGTCGACAAGCGCAGGCTGATCAAAGTACTGATGCTATAGCTGATGATGATCTCTATCTACGTATGTAACTCATATATTCATATGTAGTCCTAGTACCATGTAAAATCTGAGATGAGGAGCCTCGGTTTTCTCAATCTGTTATAATATAATATATGTCGAGAACACAGATATAATTGTTCGTTATGATGCGCTATATAAAAGCCTTAAAGACTTAAAAAGGCTGGCCTTACATTTTAGCGTTATTCTGCTCCACTTTTGTACTTTTTCTCCAATGTTTCACCAGGGTTTCACATCTTGCATTTTGCCACCTTTCACACTTAGTCATACTTTGCATTGCTTGCCACAAATAGAGTACACAGGAATAATTATCTTCTATTTGTTGCACATAGATAGGATGTTTTACTACATCTATGATGTGTCATATCTATTCTAGTACTACAGAGTACAGAAATATAATAGTTTACTATATATATTTTTTCTCTATATATGTTAATACATATATTTTATAATTACAGAGTACACAGATATAATGGGTAAGAGCTGCAGTGGAGAAGATGAGGATGATGAGGGTGGCGATGGAGAAGAGGAGACTCTATCATTCCAGGTTAGTTGACTATACCTGATTCTATGCCGTCATTCATGTCATACTCTGCTTTCTCTTCTGCCTCATTCTGCAGTGCTGATCACTTATCTATTTTATGTCAAATTTTAACATGAGTTGAATTCTGCGGTAAGATATGGACATATGCATTGCTAGTTGGTGTACTTTGCCTCCAAATCTGGGTTTGTAATGAAGGGTAAAAACGTTATAGCTTTATACCACCATGTTACAACTATACCAATGAAGTTGCTGATGTATGTTTACATAAGTATTTCAAGCATGATGGGCACTTTTTGTTTGAGTGGTTATATATTATTGAACACGAGTGTGGAAGATGCATAGTTAAAAGTTTGTTAGCAATCATGTACTGTATGGTTTAAACCAGTTCTCCATCTTATTTACCAAGATTAATTTATTATAAAAAAGGAATCCGAACCATTAAAGTCGTTGCTGCAAAGCTCCCCCCCTGAGCTAAATCATGATGTTTGTTGGTGGACTGAAAGACAAAAATGGTATAAAATTGCCGTGTTCCTGGAAGGCTCAACGAACTTTTTTGTGTTTTGATTTTGATCGACAATTTATTATTATGCTTCTGGGTGATCGGAATGTGATGTGTCGCTTGATGTGAATGTCCTGTTTTCAACAGAAAGACTCTTCACACCTCTTCATTTTCTATCGATTGATAGTCCTGTTGTCTACTTTCCATTGAGCTATCACCTCCATAATTGTACATGCAATGCCTTGTTTCACTTGGTTTACCCAGATGCACATATCAAATATTAAGGTAAAATCACGCCTATTAATGTATTTAGTTTTCAGCCGACTCTACTTATTAGTATACATTTGCACCTATATGTAAACATATCCATCAATGATGTATGTGTCAATCAACTCAGTCAGGCTCCACCCCAGTAATTCTTCAAGGGAGAACTCTGTAGTGAGTCTCCTCGCTAGCCTATTAGATTGCGCGAGTGGCCTGTTGATGCAGCTCCCTTCTCTACATCCTTTTAGCTAAAAAAATACTCAAAACAGCTAGCCCCAATTGGAAAAAGTAATTCAGCTGTTAGCAATTTACTAGAGGAAATTTCGATTACAAACATAGTGGAACTAAGTTTCGGGTTCTGATTCAAGTACTCGAGCCGAGTATTCAGGAGTGGGGTTGCAGGGTTGCTTGTTGTTCCTGGTTGTTTCATAATAAATTATCATCAAGCTTTATATTACTACCTCCACTCTTGAACTTTTTTACTTTTTTACTTTTAATCTTCAGTGGAGCAACATTGTCATTGGGATAATAGTTTCACTGTGAAAAATGTGAAAATCATGAGAAGCTGTTAGAATAGTGGAGAAAGGTGGCAGCTGGTTGAATG
>ERZ1740068.832-NODE-832-length-12055-cov-9.122083_pt1 | contig 12055 bp, 4 predicted proteins | sample MGYA00581735_ERZ1740068 | MGnify/ENA primary metagenome ERZ1740068 (study PRJEB43018, sample SAMN04849740) | marine metagenome | isolation source: floating plastic debris | place: Pacific Ocean | collected 2008-08-30 | study: EMG produced TPA metagenomics assembly... | reverse complement strand
CATAGTGCTTACCTGCTACATAATCAGTGATCGTGTCATTATTCCCACTCCTTGATTCCTTTTGCAACTTAATACCAGCCGCGTCATAGACATATTTCACATAATCGCCATCATCCATCGTCACCCTTTCTGGTAGATTCAAATGGTTATAGTTAATGTAGTCGATGCCTTTGTTCAAATCCTTAATCATGTTGCCGTTATCATCATAAAGATAATCAGCACCAGTGGTATTTCCATCCAGGAAACCTAAATCCTTTATTTGAGTAACATCAGCCTTACCTGTGACAGTATGCAAGGCCCCGTCCCCATTGTCCTGTACCGAGGATAATTGATTGCCTTCCGCGTATTGGTAACTCAAGGCGTCAATCAGCTTGCTGGCACCATTGACATTTTGATAACGATTCAGGCTCACAATATTGCCATTGCCATCGTACTGTAGGTTGCCTACATTGAAAAAGCCATTTTGCCCTGTACTTTGATAGGTTGCTCCCTTCAGGCGGCTCAGCGGATCATAGGTGTAATCATAAGTCTGTTCGTTCACATTACTACCTCCAAGACTCTTCCAACTCATCTTACCAATATTCCCATTATACTGACTTGCCTCGTCATAGAACAGCTCCATTCCAAACTTGTCAGTACCGGAAATTCCAGCCCCTCTATTGATCGTCTTTAGCCAACCTCTGATATTGTAAGCATAATCTACCTGTTGAGCCGTTCCTCCCAGCGTCTTGCTGACCAATTCGCCTAATTCATTATAGGAGTTGTTTACCAACGTCTTTACAGCCCCACTATTGATCTGATGGGTTTGTGTCAACAACCTGTCCAGGTGGTCATAGGTATAGGTTTCTGTCACAATCAATGTCCCTGTATAATCATCACTGGTGTGGTACATCCTGATCTCTTCTACCAATGCTGACACCTCATTTCTGTAATCCGTCTCTATGATGTCCTGCCCGTTTTTGTGATTATCCGTCATCACTTTGATGGGGCGATAGCGATTGTCATAAAAGGTGATGGTCTCCAGCCACTGGCTCGTGCCTAAAACACGGGTATTTGCACCAGTGATTTGACCTCTTACTTGTAAAAAGGCCGAATCAGGCTTAATGGCGTCAATGTTAGTAAAACTGTAGTCATCATAATAGGTCACCGTCAACAGGTTTTCTTCAGTGACTCCGGTTGGGAAAGCAAGATTATCGTACCCCATCAAGGCGCCGGTACCTGTGTAAGTGGTCACAAATTGATCCAAACTGTCTAATTCATCCTGAATTTGGTAAGCCTCTCTTTCATCATAGAAAAAACCTGTCATCACTGGTCGGTCCAATTCATCGTATTTGGTAAAGATCCATCGTTTAGGTGCTGCGGACACAGTGGCACCTGCCTCAAAGTGCTGCCCAAACTCAACGTAACCAGTCGTTTCAAACTGACCAGTGCCATTGATTTGATAGTTCTTGCCTTCATAAGCTGAAACCACCAGTGTATCATTGACTTCTACAACGTTATCAGCACGCTGATTACCATCCTGCGTAAGCACAAGACGGTCTCGTGCATCGTAGATCATGTGTACCCAGTCAGCACCGGGGACTCTTTTGGCGATCATACGGCCTCTCGCATCATATCGGTAACCGTACATCCACTTTTGCTGAAAAGTGTCTTCATTGACCAAACTCCAGTCATTACTGTTGATCACCTCTTCCACTGCGGCAGGAGGAATCACAAAACGCAATCTGTTACGGTGATCATAGACATAGTAAGTGGACAAGTCAGTAGTAGTGGTTTCCTTTACTTTTTTTAGCACCACTCTTCCTCGTTTGTCTGTAAATTCGGTAAACACCCCTTCATTGGCCCCGTTGTTTTCGTCCGATGTCTGCGTTGCCCATAGCGCATTGGCAGGATAATCCTGTCCAATCACAATCACATTTCCAGCAGATACTTTCAGGCTTTTTACGGTATCGGCTACCGTATTGGGACGGTAATCATAATCCACGGTATGACTACCGCTGACCTGCCAAACTTGTCCGGGTGCTCCTTGTTTCAATATACGACCTAGTGGTGACTCCTCCAATTGCTGCTCACTAAAGGCATAGTCACCAGCATTGGACTCATCGGGGTATTGCTGGTTATAAAAACTTTGCTGCGCTGTGACCGGTCCGGTTCGTAGGGCACCAGTGGTGGCATTATCTGTAAAGGGCAAATAGGCCTTTGTCTGTCTGCCGAAGTTATCGAATACTATTGGCGATATGAGATCTTTTCCACCCGGTGTTCCCCAGCGAACAATGGATTGTTTTCCCCGCCCTATACCATCAAGGTATTGGATCTGTTGCTGCACCGAATCTTTATGTACATAGGCAGTAGCGTCCAAAGCACCATTGGTCGGTACCCTGGCGGTATACGTTTTCACATAATTATCTGTTGATGTCTGGCCCTGAAGGTGCATGGCAACTGTGCACATCACCAACAGTAGCAATATTAACTTTCTCATTTGTACAGTGGTTTTTAGTTGTTGGAACCGTAGTTGTATTCAAACTGACGAAGTGTATTTCCGTCCTGGTCTTTGATCTGGTACAACCGGTTTTCAGCATCGTAGATGTACTCAGTAGTCAAACCGTTTGGATCGGTGGTCTTTGTAAAGCCTACCAGCGGCAGCACCTTATAAGTAAAGATCACCTTATCTGGCAACGTTGTGCGAATATTGTCAATGACCTGTAAATTCTGGTCATTTAGTCCCATCAGGGTTGATTCAGCCACTCCCAAAGCGGTGGCCACTTCAGCAAATGTTGCATTATCCACTCTGGCCACTGGATACATACCATTGTGTGCCCATAAAATGGTGGTGACTACACCATTGTCATTGGACCTGTATTGTACCAGATTCCCGTAATCATCGTAGCGCTGATAAGTCACACGCTGATAGGCGGGGCTCCCTGCTCCTTCTGTAGTAATAATATGAGACGGCAAAAGATGACCCGCGTTTGAATGCAACTCACTGTAGACTGTCTCCTCGGTTGAAAGTTCCTCATCCAAAGGGTTGGCTGTACTTCCTACATACGAGGCTCGCTCCAGCATAGTATTCATTCTATTTTCACCGATCAAGGCGTCGGCAGATACCTCGCCTGCCAGGTCTTGTGGGTAGAAGAACAAGGAAGTTAACAGATCTCCATCACTATCAGTAGTTTGTGATTTGGTCAGGTTTAAGTGTTCGTCGCTTCCGTAAAAGTAGGCATTGCCTGTCACCATCGCAGCTTGCCCATTGTAACGGTAGGTAGAGTCCAGTACCAATTCAGTGACTGTATTCTGATCAAGAACTGTAAAATCCACTTCACTGATGGGGTAGTTATCTGGCATGTCGTTACCAAAGTGCATTTGAATTCCGTATTTACTAAACCTAAAAGGCTGTACATCGATGGTACGCTCACTGTAAACATTACTGGTACTCATCAACAAAGCGTCTGCGCTATTGTAAATAGCTTCACTAAGCTGACGCCCATTGATATGCGCTTGGGTAATTGGCAATGCCCCTAAAATATAAACATCGCCATAGGCCACTTCATAACCTGCCAAATTGCCTTGTGTCCCACTACCAGTATTGACTTGTGTAACACCTATATGCCTCATCCAATAGTCGTTGGCCTCATTGACAAACCGATTAACCTTTTTTCCCAGGTTATTTCCCAGCGCATCAATTTGTTCTTCAGTCACCATACTATAACCAATATGGCTTCCTGAAGCCGAAAGGGATGTCCTTAAGCGGTTGGAAGAGTGTAAAACTGCCGATTGCTGATTGGATTCTTCAGGTGTATATTCGTAGATACTGTACAGCTTAGAGGCAAATACCAAATCATCCATCAATCGGCCACTGGAAAGTACACTGTTGTTGGGTTTTACCTCGTCATAGCTGTAGCGCTTACCACTGATAAACGCTTCATTTTGATCATAATTGATTACTGATTGAACCCTGGGCCCACCCACTTCAAACTCTTCCAGCATCAAGTCAGTACTAGGAGGAATCTCTTCCCATACTGTTCCACTGGCGCTGGCACTTGCTACCACCAGCGGGTTGTGTTGTATCCAGGACTGCTGTTTCAACACGTAGGTACCTGGTGTCAGCGTCATGTAAGATTCCAGGTAAACGCTGCTGGTATTCGCGTCAAAGTGATTGTCATATTGGAAAATGACCGTTTCTGCTCCATTGACAACTTTTTCCAACCAGACAGCTTTGCCAGTAGGTAAAGTACCACTTCCACAACCGACCGAGCAGCTCAATTGTGCAGCGATCTTTACATTGTAAGTCTGTTCATTACAAAAGTCAGTGTCTGTGACAGAAAATTGATTACTGACCACAATGGGTTCGGCAGATACCTGACAGTCATTATTATTGACAAAAGAATAAGTAGGATCATCTGCTGCTTTTAAATATTGGTACTGAAAGTGATAATCTGTGCTGTTATCCAGGTTGGTAAATTCCATTTTACCATTGTCCTGATAGGACTTTGGCGCATAGGTGGGGACTTCCAGTGTGGTACTGTGGGCCGTATAATCGATTTTAGTATAGCCACCGGTGGGATAAGTGATTTTTTCTAACACACCATATTTCCCATAGTTGACATCACTCCCACGATCGGCACCATTCCATTTGAAGAACTGTTCAAACGTCACATCGGCTGTTGCCGCTTTACGCCTGATAAAAAAGCGATTCCCGGACGGAATCATCTGCACATTATTCTTCCCATTGTAAAACCCCCAGAAGTCCAATGAATTACTGTCTTTCCGAGGCAGGTCGTTAGGATAGATATATCCAAAAGCATAGCGTTGATCAAACATCGTCAAACTATCCAATTTTAACCGCAGGTAGGAAACCTTGTCTACATCATTGATCTTATGGTCATCAAAGTAGCCATAATGCAGGTCTGCTGTTTTTACTGTTTCATTGTAAAGGTCAACCACCTGAATCTGATCCAGTTTTTTGGCGTTGTACGCACTGGGTGTAATTGCCGGAGCCCAATTGTTGTTTGCAAGACGCTCCAGGTCTTCTTTCGCAAACAAATCATCCCTTCCCGAAGTAGTAAATCGTACAGCACCAAAATCACCGGCAATTTCTTCCAGGTATTTCACATGGAATGCATTGAGTGAAGCAGAGACACTTTGCACAGAGGTAATGTTCTGTGTAACGGGGTCATTGTTAGCAGCAGTTCCGTTGTATAGATTATAAGACTCTGAATAAGACGGATAGGAGAAGAAGAATCCGTCTTCGTAAGTAAATGCCAGCGTTTCTCCCATCGGTGAGGTAACCAGAGAAGGCTTCCACGAGGAAATCATCATCCGGGTTTGGCTGGTAGACCAGTTGGGTATTCCTTGCAATGCTACCTGCCGATCCAGGGTTCCAGGAGCAGCATCCCAGCTACTGAAACCTGTAGAATATTCCTTTACATCAAAATCATAAGTAAATCCATTGGGATCTAAGACTGTGAAAGTCTTTGTAGTTACATCATAAGTAATCTCATAGTTTTTACCATCAATTACTTTGGCAGTCAGCACTGTTTGAGCACCGACGATCTTAGGCAGGTAAAATTTTACCGAGCCAGATGGCAGGCTTACTGTGAATAAATCCGGTTCTGTATCGATAGGATTATTGCCGTTATAAGCATTTTGCAACTCAGTGAGTTCAGCAGGTGCAAAACCCATCACATCAAAGGGAGGATTGGGCTCATAATAATCAGTGGAAAAAATCCAACCTACGCTTTCAGCCTCATCATTGGGATTGTCGAGATTCCTGATGTCTTCATAACCGTTGATCTCACGCGTAATGGTCATTCCCAAACTCAGGTTCCAACCTAAACCAACCCAACCAGCATCCTGATTGACCCGTACACCGGAAGTATTATACTGAAGGGTAATGGGCAGTGAGAGACCGTCTAAATCTACCTGATGGATCGGCACTGAAACATTGGCAGTCCCATTGTAGGCATTGACAGGCAGGTTACCAAATTTCCCCAATGAAGCAACATCCGGATTCTCAGGAATCAATTGCACCTCATACGAAGGAGTGACATCCTGCGCCTTGAGCATCGGGTAGGCCAATAGCATGGTGATCAATAAAATTATTCTTTTCATTAGATAGTTGTTTAAATGATTGTTGTGATGATTGATAAAAGAGATAGTTTTTTCATTGCTTGTATGTATCAAAATTTATAAAAGGAGCTGTATTCGGGAACTCACAGGAACCGATGATCTATGTCTGACTAGACATCATTTACAGCCAAACATTAACAATAGGATACAATGAAGTCGAGCAAAACGTAAATCGCTCTGAGTGAACTTTTGCTATCCGGACTTAATTTTTCTTAATGATTATGTTATTGCATCTATTGAATGCATTTATCTTAGTTTTACAGGTTTTTAAACAATGTTGACAATTTAACTTGTACCAAATTAATGATTTGTAACCGAAATCAAAAGCCAGGCGACAACTTATTTCTGGATTTTTATTAGCTCCCGTAGATCAACACCTGTTTCTTCCTGATCCCAACTGTGAAAGTTTTCACCTTCCCCCATCGCAAATAATGAACTATAAAAAAGTAGTAGAATCAATACAGGGTCCACCTTTTCTCTTTCTATCAAAGCCTGACGAAGGATGTTGTCCATCTCGTGACTTTTTCATTATCGGAGACCAGCACTTTAGCATGATCGTCAGACACTCTGATCTCCAATACAAATCCTACACCTTTATCTGATACATCTGATGAGCCATTGCTGATTGCTTCTCAACCCTCTTCCAGGTAGGGTCCACTTCCCCTCCATCCCGACTACAAGCAAAGTCCCCAATTCTTGTGAAAACTTCCAAAGTATGCTTATATTTATGATGGGTCTTGTGAGTGTATCTTTTTGGGAGAAGCTGCAGCAACGCTTCACTCCATAAAATTCCAAAACCTGGGAAAGATTTTATGGAATCCGGGATACACCGCCATTTTTTTGACCTGCAGAAATCGCCATAATTTTGGAAGAATCTGCTGAGCAACAGGCCACTTTTGATATGCCTGACTTTTTAAACTAAAATAAGATTAAACATGCCCTACAGACATAGAGTACTTCTAGGTAGTCTGGGAGACGATATTCATACAGTTGGGATTAAACTAATACAGCAGACGCTTGTAGATGATGGCTATTTTGTGAAATTTCTGGGTATCCAGAATAACCTGATTAGCTTTTTCGAAGCCGCTGCCGATTATGAGATCATCATGATCTCTTCATTGAACGGACATTCCTATCTATACCTCAATGAGTTCGCCTCTCTGATGGGAAGATTCAAAGAGACCTTCCGCAACGAACAAAAAATCTGGTACCTCGGCGGAAATATCGCCCTGAATCAGGATCCCCGAACGGTGGAAAAACGCTATATGGAAAGTGGTTTCACACGGGTGTTTGTAAAGCCCGTAAAAACGGATGAGATCCTGGCCTATCTTCAAAAAGACATCCATCTCCATGATGTAAAACCGCACGATGTCCCCGGCCGTATGTGGAATGCCAGTTGCAAGGAAGACAAAGGGGCTCGTCTGGCAACAGATACCATGCAATCAGAAGCTGATTTCTATCTTGAGCGAAACAGTGTTTTGCATGAATGGAAAACGGGTGCTGAAGTGCGCTCTTCCGATGTAAGAAAGGTCCATCGCAATGTCAAAAACCTGGCGAGTACCCTCTACCAGGCCAAGTGCCACAGTCAGGTGCCTTTGATCCAGCCACGCACTGGTGTCGCCACCATTCCCAAACAGAAAAAATTGCTGGAAACACTGGGCGAACACGCCATGGATATTAGTTCTGTACAACTGGATGCGGCCTGTAGGGTCAACAATTTCACAGATGCGGAAAAATACATGCTGGAAAGTGAAGCAAGTCAAAAGTCATTACTCAACGGGTTTCCTGTACCTGTTCATGGTCCTTCGGGACTTTCCCAGATCATCAAGGTGCTGGACAAGCCCTTTCAGGTAAGAGGCGGCGGCCCCGATCACCGGTTTGTTTATGAAACGAGCATCGCCGGTGGGGCTACGGGTGTAGAAGGAGGCTTTTTGTGTTACCTCATGCCCTACAACAAAGACAAACCACCTTCGGAATCGCTCAAATACTGGAAATATGTGGACATGCTGGTTGGGCAATATCAGAAACAATATGGCATTTCGATAAACAGAGAGTATTTTGGCACTCTTACCGCTACCTTGATAGAGCCCTGCATTCCCATTGTCATCAATATAGTTCAGGCGATCCTCAGTGCTAAAAGCGGTGTCAAAAGCATCACAGTAGGCTATGCCGAACAAGGCAACCGGATCCAGGACATTGCCAGTATGCAGGTCATGGAAGAGTTGACCCATTTTTACCTGAAGAAGAACGGGCTACAGCACTATGAACTGAGCACAGTCTTTCATCAGTACATGGCAGCCTTTCCAAAATCCGAGCAGGCATCGGAGCAATTGATTCATGAAAGCTCAGTCACCGCCGCACTGGCGGGTGCCACGAAGATCATGACCAAAACACCTGTGGAATCCATCAAAATTCCATCGGTAGAAGAAAATATCAGGGGAGTAAAAATTACCAGGAGTGCCTGGAAAGCCGCTGAAACGACACGTATCAACGCTGTACAGCTGGAAAATGAGAAAAAACTGATCACAGAAGAGGTCGTGAGTATCATGAAGGCCATAGAAGACATGGGCAACGGCGAGTATTCCAGAGGGATCATACTGGCCTTTCAATTTGGCATCATTGATATCCCTTTTTGCCCAAATATGCATGCTAAGGGGGAGGTCATCACCTTCCGGGGAATAGATGGAGCGGTGCGGTTTGCCAACTGCAAGGGATTCCCGTTCTCCAAAAAGGTGATGGAGTTTCACAACGAAGAGCTGGAGCTTCGCAAGCAATATGACCGCGAATCAAAACTCTCGCAGATCATCTCAAAAGACGTTACCAGAATATGGGAGGAAGATTATAAGTACTGGCCATTGGATGTCGATTCACTCAATTAACCCGAAAAATTCGGCGGCCGCCGCACAGGACTTATTTGTACTCAGTTTTATTTATCTGATTGGTAACGTAATTGATTTTTACACGCAGCCCCCCTGAAACAGAATTGCCTGAAACAAATTGAGTTTGCCTCCTTAACGAAGCAAACTCAATTCTTTTTACCAAAACCCTGCAATATCATCGATATACAGGTTTCCACGCTGGCTTGTGCGTCTGAGTCTTTAATACGGCTAATTCACCCTCAATGCTGAAATAGGATTCATCTTGAAGGACTGGACACTTTGTACCAGTACAACCAGGAAGGAAATAAGGGCGAGTAGCAGTATAGGAATCACCAGTAGCCACCAGGTAATATCGATTCTAAAGGCATAATTGATCAACCAGTTTTCTGATAACAGATAGATCATCGGAATGCTGATGACACTGGCGAGTACCACATAAATCCCCAGTCCTTTACCCAAAATAACCAGTACATCCCAGTAGCCTGCCCCCAGCGTTTTCCTGATACCAATTTCTTTGACCAGCTTGGTGGCCGTGAAGTAGGTGAGCCCTATGATTCCTAATGAGGCAATCAAAATAGCCATGAAGGTAAACAAACCAAATACCTTCGTAAACTTGAGATCCTGGCTATATTGACGGGAATAGAAATCGTCCAGGAAGAAATAGCTGAAGGGGTTACCCGGGAAAATATCTTCCCAAAGGCCGCTGATTGTTTCCAGCGCTGCAAGGTCCTTGTTTCCTTCATATTTGATATAGCAGAATACATCGGGGATTTTTCTTACTTCAAATACGATTGGCTGGTAACTACGTTGCAACGAGTGCTGATGGTAGTCGTCCACTACTCCTATAATGGTAGGAGTCCGGTTTCTTCTCCAATGAATTTTCTGTCCAATGGCACTTTCCGGTGTCAGAAAACCCAGTTGTCTTGCTGCCTGACTATTGATAATGAGTGCCTGACCATCAGCCCCATAGCTTTCATCAAAAAACCTGCCTGCCAACAAGCGGAAATTAAACTCATTCATGAAGTCATAATCGATCTGGGTAAAATAATAGGATGAGGCTGTCTCAACAGGATCTCCAATCCGTCGTACATAACCGGAAGCGTCACCTCTAATCTCTTTACCAGGGATAAAGTTGGCCAATACCACACTTTTAAGATCGGATTGTGCCAGGGCTTCTAACTTGAAATTTTGCAGTTTTGCATAGTAGGTAGAATCCCTGTCACGGCCTACCACCGGCCCATTGATGACCAATGTATTGGTGATATTAATGCCCAGCTCTTTTTTCTCCATGTACTGCATCTGAAAGTACAAGATGACCGTAAATCCAATCACCAGAGAGGAAATGGTAAATTGCATGATCAGCAGTGACTTGCGAATTCCACCCTGCGAAACACCTTTATTGCCCAGATTTGAAATCACGTGTTTGGGTTGGGCCTTGGAGAATAGAATTGCCGGATATAGTCCTGAGATCAAAGTACTGGCAATCAACACGCCAAAGGTGGTCAACCAAAACATGACACTTTGTAACCTCTCAATAATATTGAATCCCGTAAACTCCTGAATGAAACTACTGGCACTAATGACCAGAACGAAAGCAAACAAAATGGCAAACAGATTGAGCAGCAATGCCTCAATGATCAACTGCTGGAAAAGATGCCTTCTGTTGGCAAAAAAGATTTTCCTGATGCCCACTTCTTTTTGAAGCTGTATGGCTTGCGCCGTGGAAAAATTGACGTAGTTGGTACCAGCTACTACCAGAATAATGAAGGCAACAACGGCCAGCAGCCAATTGAGCTTTTCACTGCCATTGCGTCCAACCTCATCTACCAAATTGGAGGTCAGGTATATTTCCTGCGCTTTTTGTGCATTCAGGGTAATCTTCTCGTCAGGCTGGTATTTCTCAACGATCTCACCCAGCGCCTTGTTCATTGCCACCGGCTCTGTGCCGCTCTGCACTCTGAAATAAGTATACAAGCTGGAACCCCAGTTTCTGAGCTCATTCTCAAGGTTGGGATAGAGATTAAAGGACACTAGGATGTCGAAATCAAAATGGGTATTGATGGGTAAATCTTCAATGACACCACCGATGGTGTGACCGACCCTTCTCTGGTATCCGTTAGCGCCCCAATAACCGTAGGCGCCGGTCAGGATCAGTTTATCACCCACAGGGTTCTTGTCTCCAAAGTATTTTTCGGCCAGACTTTTGGTGATGACAATAGAGCCAGGTGCCTTCAAAGCAAGTTCCGGAGAGCCGTATTTAAACTGAAAATTAAACACGTCAAAGAAGCTGGAATCTGCCCCCATGATGTTCTGTTCGCGGAAGATATTGCCTTCATGTTCCACCACTACGCTGGCGCTAACTCTGTGTAGCCTAACGGTGGCTTCTGTAAAGGAATAGCCGTTCTTCAGTTCATCAGCTACTGCCGAAAAAGTGGTAGCACTGGTTACTACGGCATCACCCCCGGTGGAAGTATGATGGACCCTGTAGATGTTGTCATAGTCCTTGTGGAACTTATCATAACTCCACTGGTCCTGTAGAAATTCGAAAATCACCAGGCACGATGCCAGGCCAATTCCCAACCCTAAAATATTAACTGTCGTAAAAAATGCACTCTTTCTGATGTTTCTGAATGCAACTGCAAAATTTAATCGTATCATTGATTTAACTGGTAAAAAATGAACTCCAAGTTTTTCTCTGCGAAAGGCTGAACCTGATATGTAAACTAGAATTAACTAACTGATGTTCAACCTTCATACGTTTTGTGCAATGAACGATAGTGTCTGCAATCAATGAAACCCGAATGATTCTAATCTCTCCGGCTTCAAAAATTGCGGGTCAGCTATCCATCATTTTAAGCAGTCCAATCTCCTTATTTCTATTCCTGTTGTTGCTAAATCAGGAAATGGATCTACCCTTTTATTCTGTCATTTATCAATTTGACCTGCTCTAATTAGTAAGGCGTATTAGCCCGTCATTGTATCCGTATCCAGTGTAGACTTATGTCTCCTGGCACCTGCTGCGTAATCTCAAGTTGATCGTTGGTGTCTTA
>ERZ1740068.831-NODE-831-length-12061-cov-5.916042_pt1 | contig 12061 bp, 8 predicted proteins | sample MGYA00581735_ERZ1740068 | MGnify/ENA primary metagenome ERZ1740068 (study PRJEB43018, sample SAMN04849740) | marine metagenome | isolation source: floating plastic debris | place: Pacific Ocean | collected 2008-08-30 | study: EMG produced TPA metagenomics assembly... | reverse complement strand
CCGCCCCACGGATTGCACCGCGCAATCCGGCGCAGCGCCAGCCACCCGCCTTTGATCCCCCCATGCTTTTCCAGCGCCTCCAGCGCGTAAGCGCTGCAGGTGGGCTGATAGCGACAATTGTGCCCCACCCAGGGCGAGCCAATCAGGCGGTAGGCCTTCACGGGCCAGGCGAGGATCCGGGCAAGCATGCTCATGCCTTGGAGTGTAGCTTGCGCAACGCGGTTTCAAAATGACAAATGAGGTCCTCAAATGGCGCCGTCCCAGTGACGCCCGCACGCCCAATAAGCGCATAATCCCAGCCTGGGCGCGCATGAATGGGCAAAACATGCCGCGCCACCTCCCGCAGCCGTCGCTTTGCGCGATTGCGCGCCACCGCGTTGCCTACCTTCTTGGAACAGGTGAACCCCACACGCACGTCGGCCAATCCATCCCCCCGATGCCGCCCCTGCACCAGCACTGTGGGCATCACTTGCCTGCGCGCGCGGTTCAGCGCCAAAAAATCCGCCCGCTTCTTCAAATCGAAAACACGAAAAACCGCCCGAGGTGCCCGCTCCGTCATCTCTACGGAGGCCTCAGGCGGTGTCATGATTGAACCTCGGTCAGTAAGGCGCGTTACGCGCTCAGCGATTTGCGACCCCGGGCACGACGTGCGTTCAGGATCTTGCGTCCGGCCTTCGTGGCCATGCGCGCGCGGAACCCGTGACGGCGCTTGCGCACCAGATTTGATGGCTGAAATGTGCGTTTCATCGATCCGCTCTCCGGTCTGTGGCGGCCACGCAAGATTCGCGCGTGATCCCAGAATGTCTTCGTGAAGACCGGTCTATAGACGCGGCCCGCCGCCAAGTCAAACGGCGCAGACGTGGTTTTGCAACAAAACGCACAGATTGTTCAGGCTTAGATGTTACATTTTCCCGCGAATGCTGCAAATGACCTTAGGACATGTTCACCCCGGATCACCGGCGCGTGAGGCGACTGGCGCGTAGGCCGATTTCTACGCATGTAAGGCTCAAGGAAAAAATGAACCATAAACCGGAGCATAAGATGGACAATGCAACGCAAACTGCAAAACCAGGGCTCATGCGCCATTTGCCCCTGGCGATCATCTTGCTGGTGGCCGTGATCGGGTTCTTCACCCTCAAGGACTATCTGACCTTCGACACACTGCGCGAAAACCGAGAAGCTCTGCTGGCGTTCCGCGACAACAATTTTCTCGGGCTCGCCGGGGGCTTCATCGCCATCTACATCGTGATCGTGGCCTTCTCCCTGCCCGGTGCGGCGGTCGCCTCGGTGACCGGCGGGTTCCTCTTCGGGCTTGCCCTTGGCACCACCTTCAACGTGATGGCCGCATCTGTCGGCGCCTCACTGATCTTTCTCGCGGCCCGCTACGGCCTCGGCCAGACGCTGGCTGCGAAAATGGACGCCTCCGAAGGCAGCCTGAAAAAGCTCAAGGACGGCCTGCGCGAAAACGAGATCAGCGTGCTCTTCCTCTTGCGCCTTGTCCCGGCCGTGCCCTTCTTTGTGGCCAATCTGCTGCCCGCACTGGTCGGTGTGAAATTCTTCAACTTCGCCTTCACCACCGTGCTCGGCATCATCCCCGGCGCGCTTGTCTTCACCTGGATCGGTGTCGGCCTGGGAGAGGTGTTTGATCGCGGCGAAAGCCCCAACCTCTCCATCCTGTGGGAGCCGCAGGTGATCGGGCCGATCCTCGGGCTCTGCGTGCTCGCAGCCCTTCCCATGGTCATCAAAGCCATCCGCGGCAAAAAGGACATCTAATTATGGAACGCATTAAGACCGATCTGCTGGTCATTGGCGCCGGCTCCGGAGGGCTGTCTGTCGCAGCAGGCGCCGTACAGATGGGGGCCAAGGTTGTCCTGCTCGAAGGCCACAAGATGGGTGGCGACTGTTTGAACTACGGCTGCGTCCCCTCCAAGGCCCTGATCGCTGCAGGCAAAGCCGCCTTCACCCAAGGGCATGCCGAAAAGTACGGCGTTGCCGATCAGAAACCCAAGGTGGATTACGCCGCGGCCAAGGACCACGTGGCCGATGTCATCGCCACCATCGCGCCCCATGACAGCGTGGAACGCTTCGAAGGTCTGGGCGTGCATGTCATAACTGAGTTCGGCCGTTTCATCTCTCCCACCGAAGTGCAGGCAGGAGAGCATGTGATCACCGCGCGCCGCATCGTCATCGCCACCGGCTCCTCGCCGTTCGTGCCGCCTATCCCCGGGCTCGACGCCGTGCCTTATGAGACCAATGAGACGATTTTTGACCTGCGAGAGCAGCCAAAGCATCTGCTCATCATAGGCGGCGGTCCCATCGGTATGGAAATGGCGCAGGCTCATATCCGGCTTGGCTCTAAGGTCACCGTCATTGAAGGCGCCAAGGCGCTCGGCAATGACGACCCTGAAATGGCCGAGGTCGTGCTGAAAAACCTCCGCGCCGAGGGCATTGAGATCGCCGAAGACGCGCTGGCCAAGGAGATCTCCGGCACAGCAGGCGACATCACCGTCACCACCGAGGACGGGCGCAGCTTCAACGGCACGCATATCCTGATGGCCGTGGGCCGAAAATCCAACATCGACAAACTGGATCTCGACAAGGCGGGCATCAAAACCCACCCCCGCGGCATCAAGGTTGATGACCAACTCAAAACCGCCAACAAGCGCGTCTATGCCATCGGCGACGTGGCCGGTGGGCTGCAATTCACCCATGTGGCGGGCTACCACGCGGGCGTCATCATCCGCTCAGCTCTCTTCGGTCTGCCTGCCAAGCAGCGCACCGACCACATCCCCTGGGCCACCTACACCGACCCGGAACTGGCGCAGGTCGGCCTCACTGAGGCGCAGGCGCGCAAAAAGCATGGCCGCGATCTTGAGGTCGCCCGCTTTGAATTTAGCGGCAATGACCGTGCCATTGCGGAGCGTAAAACCGACGGCCTGATCAAGGTCATGGTGGTCAAAGGCCGCCCCGTTGGCGCCTCTATCGCAGGCCCGCAAGCGGGCGAGCTCATCGGCGTCTGGGCGCTCGCGCTCGCCAATAAACTGAAGATGAGCCAGATCGCCGCCATGGTCGCCCCCTATCCCACGCTGGGCGAGGTGAACAAACGTGTCGCTGGGGCCTATTTCTCGCCTCGGTTGTTTGATAACCCTAAGGTCAAAAAGATCGTTGGGCTGGTACAGCGCTGGCTGCCGTAACTGAATAAAGACATGACTTTTCTTCGCACACTTTCGGGACGCTTCTTGGTTCTCACAGCCATCTTCGTGATGATTGCAGAGATCCTGATCTTCGTGCCGTCTGTTGCGCGTTATCGCGAAGAGTTCCTCAACCTCAAGCTTGAGCGCTCTCAGATTGCTTCTCTTGCCCTTCTGGTCAGCGAAGACATCAGCGCGGAACTGAGTGAAGAACTCCTCATGAACGCAGGCGTCTTCAACGTCGTGCTGCGCCGCGATGAGGCCCGGCAACTCATGCTGTCCGCGCCGATGCCAGCGCCCATCAGCCAGACATTTGATCTGCGCGACCCTACTGCAACCATGCTGATCAAAGATGCACTGTCTCGGCTCATCGATCCCGAACCAGAGGTCATTCGCGTCATCGGCCAACCCGGTCAGATGGGGGGTCTGCTCATTGAAATCACGCTTGAGACGACCGAGTTGCGGGACGCCATGCTGGACTATGGCGTGCGCATCCTGATCCTTTCTGCCGTGATCTCCATCGTCACTGCGGGGCTTCTCTTCATTGCGGTGCGCGCGCTCTTGGTAAAGCCCATCAAACACGTGGTGGGCACCATGGCCGCCTATGCCGATGCGCCCGAAGACGCCCGCTATCTGATTTCCCCCTCGGCGGGCGTGACAGAGCTGCGCGAGGCCGAAGAGGCGCTCTTATCCATGCAAACCCAGCTCACCGGTGCCTTGCGACAACGCGAGCGGCTGGCCCAGCTGGGTAGCGCAGTGGCCAAGGTCAGCCATGATCTGCGCAACATCCTGACCTCGGCGCAGCTCTTCACCGACCGCATTGAAATGAGTGAGGACCCCCAGGTCAAACGGATGGCGCCGAAGCTGGTGAACTCGATCACCCGCGCTGTGCATCTTTGCGAAAGCACGCTGGCCTTCGGTAAAGCCGAAGAACCCGCGCCGAACCTCGGGATGATCAACCTCGATGATCTGATCCAAGACGTGGTCGAGGCCGAGCGCCTCGCGGTGGGCGATGCCGATATCAGCTTTTCGGCCGATGTGCCCGTGGCCATGGTGGTGCGCGCAGACGCCGAACAGCTCTACCGCGTGATCTCCAATCTGGCGCGCAATGCCCGTCAGGCCATCATCGCCACTGGTCAGCCGGGTGAGATCAGCATCGCGGCCCATGGGCAGCCCGGCATGGACATCATTACAATCACCGATACCGGCCCCGGGCTGCCGCCAAAGGCGCAAGAATACCTTTTCCAACCCTTCCAAGGCGGCACCACGAAAGGCGGCACCGGTCTGGGCCTCTCCATCGCGCGCGAGCTTTTGCGCGGCCACGGCGGAGAATTGACGCTGCGCACCACAGGTGCGGAAGGCACGCAGTTTCTGATCGAATTGCCCAAAACTCCAGCCGAGACCTGATCGAGAGCCGAGGGCCGGATCGACCCCCAGCCCCTTTGGCCACGACGGACGTCAAAGTCACGCCCATCCCTTAGATTTTCGCAAAGTTGACCCTGCCCCATCCCAAACACATAGGCGTTTGATCAGGAAACTGATGCGCCATTCTTGTCAGGATACAAATCCCTTGCATCGTCTAGCGCCAAGGTCTATTGCCTCGCTCGCACGGACCGATAGCTCAGCTGGATAGAGTACCTGACTACGAATCAGGGGGTCGGGGGTTCGAATCCTCCTCGGTCCGCCATCAAAATTCATCAAGATATTGTTTTTGTTTGCAAAACTGCGGCGCACTATGCCAGCTTCTCCAAGTACATCGCCCATCGACCCAGCGCCTTAGCTCAAACTGAACATTGCGTTGAATGAGGCGCGCACACTTTCTCCTAGCGACGAGCATTTTGGGAAGCGGGTAATGGCCAACTTGCCACTCACCGAGCTGTGGGGCTTGCGCAGTGGGGTCTGGTCTCAAAACCTCGGTCACGAGAACCTTACCACTAAAATCAGCGCCTAAATGCCGGTATCGCGCGAACGCCAGGCAGAGTAGTTCGAAGATTGGGGAGGTAGGGCGTCAAACCAGACATTCGACACACATTCACACAAACAAAAAGAAGGCCCGCCCAGTGAACGAAACGGGCATTAGCTGCTACGCAGCAAGTAAATTTGCGAAAAGCGACTCCTTTGCAGGACGGCGCGGCAGTTCGCTGCATCTGTGCGGATGTCTCAATTGATGCCAAATGCGGACATCTTCAACCTGCTCTGATAAGAGCTGTGGTGTTGCGTCATTGTCCGGGCCGAAAGACTTGAAATGATCATTACTGTTGCTGTGTCTGGATACCGGTCTCTACGAAACCTGATTTTGCCGCTTGCGCCATTGACCATAATCACCGGCGGCAACGGTGTAGGAAAGTCGTCGCTCTATCGCGCTCTTCGAATGTTGGGAGAGGTATCGCAAGGTAGAGCAATCTCAACACTCGCGTCTGAGGGAGGTCTGAGTTCCACGATGTGGGCGGGCCCAGAAGTGCTGTCACGCAGGATGAAATCGGGTGAAGTACCCATTACTGGAACAGTGCGAAGCAAACCAATTGGTCTCAAGCTTGGATTTGCGTCCGAAGACTACGGGTATGCCGTCGAGCTTGGATTACCAGCAGAAGTCTCCGCGTTCTCTAACGATCCGGAGATCAAGACCGAAGCAATGTGGATCGGGGAGAACTTGAGCAGAAGCAACGCACTTGCAGAGCGTCACGGCCCCAGTGTCAGAGTGAGATCAGAGGCTGGTTCTTGGAATCAGGCAGCCACATCGCTCCCGCCGTTTGATAGCATGATGACCCATGCTGCAGACCCAAAAGACGCATTGGAGCTGTTACATTTGCGGGACCGCATGCGGAATTGGCGGTTCTATGATCAACTTCGAACTGATCGTGACGCTCCTGCCAGAAAGCAACAAATTGGCACCAGAACGCCGATCCTTGCCAGTGACGGTTCAGACCTGGCTGCGGCTATTGAGACAATTCGGGAAATCGGCGATCCTGTCACTCTGGATGAGACGATCCTTGACGCATTTCCAGGTAGTTCCGTCGACGTTCAGGAAAGAGATGGGCTATTCGCCCTCAGCATGCGACAGCACGGGCTTCTGCGTTCCCTCAGCACCGCTGAATTGTCCGATGGTACTTTGCGATACCTGCTTCTTATAGCGGCCTTATTGACGCCGCGACCGCCAAGCCTGATGGTTCTGAATGAACCAGAGACAAGCCTTCACCCTGATTTGATCCCCCCATTGGCGCGCCTGATCAAGGAAGCTTCCAAAAGAAGTCAGATCATCGTCGTTTCACACAATCAAATATTGGCTGAAGCGCTTAGCGGCGATGATGTACTCGCGCATCATCTCGAGAAAGACACAGGTGAAACGATCGTTCCGGCGGCAGAGCCGGTATCTTGGTCGTGGCCCAAGCGATAGTGTCGGACACAGACATAGACGACATCAGCTAAGGTTTGCTTTCGAGAGTTCGATCACGTTGCTGTAGTCTGCAGCATCCGAAACTCTGCGCTCGGATCGGACGTTCGCCGCAAACGTCTCGAAACACCCCAAACCGGATGACATGAGCTTTCGCCGCGGCGACACCAATCTCAGATCAGCTTGGAATTCCAAATCTGACGCCTCGCGTCGTCCCGGCTTTCATATGCTGCGATCGCTTCTTCAATATCGTCAGGCGAAAGCGCGGTCTCGCCTTTTGCATTCTGCGTGATCTGCATTGTGTACCAAGCGGTTACACCGCCCTCTGGCGGGGTGTTGAAGCGTGGAAAACCCGGCGTGCCGCGCTGACCTGACAGCCAAAAGGACGGCAGTTCCGGATCAACGACCAACGCGCGTCCCAGCCCCACAACATCGGCTTTGCCGTCAGCAATGGCATGTTCCGCTTCCGCCAAGGTTTTGAACCCACCTGTGACCATCAAGGGTATGTTTGTCCTTGCGCGGGCGCGCCCTGCGAACTCCACGAAATAGGGGCCAGATCCAACGCGGTCAGATGACGATGTGGCACCGGGAAAATATGTACCGCCGCTGATGTCAATGAGGTCTATCTCCGTTTTGTCCACTGCGGCAATGACGTCAAGGGATTCATCTTCGGAAAACCCGCCCCCAAGCTGATCTGTGGCGTTCAATTTGATACCAACCGGAAACTCAGGGCCAACGGCCCCGCGCACGGCGCTGATCACTTCGAGCACCAACCGCATGCGATTGCGCAGAGAACCTCCGTAGGCATCCTCTCGTTTGTTGAACAATGGCGAAAGGAATTGGTTGAGCAAAAAACCATGTGCCGCGTGCAGTTCCACGCCCCGAAACCCATACTTTTTCGCAAGGCTGGCAGTGCGCGCAAACTCGGCTGGTAGCGCCTCTATCTCCTCCAACGAAAACGCGCCACAGGTCAGACCCGGCAGCGCAAGCGCGCTTGGTCCCTTTGGTGTGCTGATTGCGGCGTCCGCCATGGCGCCCGCATGTCCAAGTTGGGGCCATAACTGCGCGGCGTCAGTCGCGCCTGCCGTCGCAAGGCTTTCGAACACTTTCCGATCTGAGTGGCTGTTCAAGACGAGGTTGCCGGGCTTTTCCGCAAAATGGGGAGTGCCTTGAACTTCGCCGATGATGGACAGCGCCAGCCCCCCCTTGGCCCATCGTTCGTAAAGCTTGATCTGATCATTGGTTGGATTGCCAGCACCGTCGCCGAGCGAGTCGGACATCGCGGACTTTGCGATCCGGTTCTTTAGCGTCGCGCCGCATGGCAAACGCAGCGCTGGGGCGAGTGGCGAAATTTGCGTGCCAGACATAAGACGTCACTCCGTTTTTTTTGTGATACCCCAAAGCAGCCTTTCGTGCATAGCGCAACATCGGGTGCTTTGGGCCGATTGCGTTGAAAACCGCCGCTTGTGTTTCTTGCCGTAGCCCCATCATGGCTGACCATTCCACCTATTCCAAGGACAGACATGGCTGCTTTCGTGAGAGCGAACTGCTGCGCCATCTGCTCGAGACAACGGTTGCGATGCGAAGAATACCCGCCATTACAACATCTCAATGAAGCTCCCGAAGAAGGTTGAAATGCTGTTCGCCCACCTCAAACGCATTCTTGGATTGGGACGATTACGATTGCGTGTCCCGTGCGGTGCAAACGACGAATTCTTGCTTGCCGCCACAGCCCAAAACCTCCGCGAACTGGCAAAGATCTTTCCTGCAGCGCAGCAACCGCGCAAAGCCTGATCAGAAACGCGCTCGCGCCGCACTCAAATCACCACTTTCCGTGCCTGCAACACGTTGTTCTTCCACAGAATCCGCTAAAATAGAGCTTTCGTCGCACGGCGAACCGATGACTGCAATGCAGACTTTGCTGCCGTTAGATTTCTAGCTCTCAAAGTCTGCTATGCGCGGTTTGGTGCACCGATAATAAGCGCGTCTAGCGGGAACTGGTCCTTCGCTGCTGCTGCGCAAGCCGGTTGGTAACTTACAAAAAGCAGACCTTGGCAACGTAACCTTGTCGTAAAGAAAGAGCGCACGAATTGAGAAAACTGATACGACCGAAGACACAAATCTGAAAGAAAGCCATTTTAGACTCATTGAATAGACTGACCGCTTGATGGGGCTTGGCTCATGAACAACCAGATTTTCAAGGCTTTGGATACGCTGATGTGCAGTTTGAGTGATACTTTTGAGGCTCAGTCTAAGAGGCACGATTTGGCGCAGAACTACGATGCTAAACCGCAGGAAAGTAGCCCCATTGTCGAAACTTGCTCGTCGGAAAAAAACGACGCTTCAGACGCCGGTCAAAGCGAACAATAGCGACCCTCATGAACTAGTCACCCGACTTCAAGGACACAAAATCAACCGAAAATGTACCCTCTTCCACGTACCGTTCGGATAACTTCTGGTTTTGTGGGGTTCGGTTCTATTTTGCGGCGGATACGCGAAACACGCAGGTCAATGGACCGGTCAAATGCTTCCCACCCTCGGTCGTGGGCCTGTTCCAAGAGCTGTTCGCGATTGAGTGGACGCCCTTTGTTTCGAGCGAAAACTTTGAGAAGGTTGAATTCCATCGCAGTGAGAGCGATTTCATCGCCCTTCGGATCAAACAGACGCGCGCCATCTAAATCGAGACGGCAATCACCAAAAGCAACTGTACCGTGCAAACGCTCGGCTTCCTTTTGCTGAGTGACCTGCACAGCCGAGCGTCTCAGTGCGGCCCTTATTCGAGCTTGAAGTTCGCGCAAATCTACAGGCTTCACCATATAGTCATCGGCACCAAATTCGAGGCCCAGTACTTTGTCCACCACGTCATTGGCGGCGGTTAACATCATGACCGGCACCTTCGATGTTTTCCTAAGCTCACGTAGAGCAGTAAAGCCATCTTCGCCCGGCATACGAACATCCAGAAGGATCAAATCCGGTTCATTCTCAGCAAGGGCATCGCGTAAGTGAGCCGCGTTGGCGGTTTCCGTCACGTCATAACCGCAATCGGTCAAATGGTCTTTTAGCATGCGTCGCAACGCTTTGTCGTCATCGCAAATCAAAATGGAGTACTGAGTCATCAATGCTTCTCCGACGGCTGATAAGCCCGTTCGATCAACCGCATCAGTTCATCCTTGTGAATTGGCTTTTCGATGTATGGCCGTTTTGAACGCTCCAAGAACGCGCGAACGTTTGCGCTCATCGCATCACCGGTGATGAAACCGATGGCATTGGCGTTTTGCGGCGTAACCACTTTCATGGCCTCGTAAAATGCCTCGCCATCCATGTCTGGCATTTTAAAATCACTCAGCACCAGATCGAAATGCTGAGCCGACGCCAGGCGCAGTGCGTCACGAGGACTGGTCGATTTTGTGACGTGGATACCCTCTTCCACCAGGAGGTCATGGATAAGCTGCGCCACGCCTTCTTCGTCATCGACGACAAGCGCGTTTTTTACTGAAGACTGCCCGGTAGGATGTGGCACAAGAGATCGTTGTTGATGTCCAGAATCTTCAGTCTTAAGCTTAACAAAAAAGCTCGTTCCTCTTCCGACGGCAGAACTCAATTCGAGTTGGCCATCGTGACTGGCCACAATGCGATGGCTGAATGCGAGACCAACGCCAGTGCCCTCGCCGACGTCTTTGGTGGTAAAAAAAGGTTCAAAAATACGCTTTTGAATGTCACGTGGTATGCCTGGCCCGTTGTCACGTATTTCAACGATCGTCTGGCCGTCACGAACAAAACTCCGCACGAGTATCTCGCCCGCACTCCGCTTGGGTTGAACGGCATGGCCGGCATTGACGATCAAGTTGGAAAACACCTGCGCCAGCTGATCGAAATCACCCAGGACCATAGGTGCGTCCTCGGCAAACTCTGTGCGCACGCGCGTCCCGTTTGTCTTGAGACTGTAGCTGGACACTTCCAAGGCCGTGGCAACGATGTCGTTGATGGAACACCACTCGATTTTTGCGGGGCGTTGGCGGGCCATGGCAAGAAACGTCTTCACGATTTTGGCGGCTCTTTCCGCTGACTGGCAGATCAGACCAATGCGCTCTGCAAGAACGGGATCCTTCACTTTGTCTTGAAGCATTTGGGAATAGCCAAACACGACAGACAGTGGATTGTTGAGTTCATGCGCCACGCCCGCTAGCAACTCACCAAGCGCGGACAATTTTTCATTTTGATGAGCGACTTCCCTTTGCTCAGCCAATTCCTGCTCTGTCCGCATCTGTTCTGTGATGTCACGGAAAGAGAGGAGATAACCGCCCATGGCGGTGCGGTTTGACGAGCCCAGGTAGCGACTGCCGTCTGACGTCTCAAGCGGGTAGTCCTTTTCATAATCGTGGATGAAGGTCAGGACCGCATCCACGACCTGTGTCTTCGCTATATCAGCCGGAAAAACAAAGTATCCGCGATCGATGGCTTCAGATAAGATCCCGTGCGCGCCTTGCCCGATTTGCGGCGAGACGCCCGCGGGTTTGATCATTTTGTAGAAGGCCTCATTGGCGAGCACGAAGGTGCTTTCGTTGGACAAAAGCACCATTGGATAATCAGCTGCATTGAGCGCGTCTGTCATCGCCTTCAATTGCCTTTGTTCGGCATTGCGTTCCCCGGTGATATCTTTGAAGCTGAGAAGATATCCCCCCATATCCGTCTTCATTGAGGAGGCAATGATCGCTCTGCCATCTGCCATCGGCAGTTCATAGTTTTTCACTTCTTTTTCAATGAGCTGACCCAAGCCTTGCCCGAAATCAGCGTGTTTTACGCCGTCTGGCACATGATAGAGTCCGGGATTCTGTTCGAGCTGCCTGACGATCATCTCCTCGGGAAGCTCGCCGGCTTCTGGCGCGATGCCTTGGGGAAACCACATGTCATACCAAGCCTTGTTTGCAAAAACAAAGCGGCGCTCTCGATCAAAAAGCGCCACGCTGAGGTGAAGCGCTTCTACGGCATCGCGCATCATGTCGCGGGCCTTTAAATCAGCATTCCTTTCCTCAGTGATGTCAACGACGGTGATCAAGTATCCACCCAGTTTGGTCTCATTTGCATGTACACGAATGGTACGGCCATCGGTCAGGGCGAACTCGCGCCTTTTGCCGAAAGACGTGGCCCAGCTGAGCAAATCATGGGTCATTTCGTCGACACTCATGCCGTCAGGTAAAACCAAATGACCCGCAGCGATGAACCGTTTGGTGATATCCCGAGCCGGTTCACCAACGCGCGGCTTCTCAAAATCGGGGGGAAAAAGGGTCTCCATGTACTTTTCGTTGCACAGTACAAAATTCATATCGGTGTCATAGAGAGCGAACCCCTCTGACAGGGCCTCAACCGCGTCGTTCACCACCTCCATTTCGCGCGCTTTTGCGCCCTCTGCACGTTTGCGGTCTGTGATGTCCCGGGCCGTCAGCAGGTACCCGCCAAGTGCCGTCTTCTTTGAGGCAAA
>ERZ1740068.830-NODE-830-length-12109-cov-9.514684_pt1 | contig 12109 bp, 3 predicted proteins | sample MGYA00581735_ERZ1740068 | MGnify/ENA primary metagenome ERZ1740068 (study PRJEB43018, sample SAMN04849740) | marine metagenome | isolation source: floating plastic debris | place: Pacific Ocean | collected 2008-08-30 | study: EMG produced TPA metagenomics assembly... | reverse complement strand
ATTTACAGACACCACCGAGGTTCGGTCGAGGACTCGAGGAGCCAGTTCTTTATCCGCTGGATACATTTAGGATCAAAATTGTACCACTTTAGTTTTTCAAACACAAACACAAACAGTGAGAGTGTAGGCAGGCATATATTGTTGGGTGGCTAAACTTAAACCAAAAAAAAATTCAAACATACGAAAATTTCATAGGACTACTGCACTTCCGCCTGGGTTCTAGAACCCAGGTGGAAGTGCAGTAGTCCTAAGGAAAATTTAACTGAAAGTTTGTTAGTACTAGTAAAAAGAAGTACGCCTAGTAACAAGCCTACAAACAAGGGAGGGCTCCTCCTTGTTACTAGTAAGGAGTAAATAAATAGTACTATAACTCCTTGGAACTGTATACTTACCTACTGTATACTTACCTACAGTGATCAAGGAGTAATAATAGGACTCATTTTCGTTTTTGACCTTCTGTTATGCTGTGTCCAGACTCCCAAGCCAGTTGCTCTGACAAGACTAAGAAGAAATGTCCTGAGCAGTGAGTGTGTGTAAACTCTCGTTACGATTTTTGGTTTTGCAGATGCATAGCCTGAGGTTGCATTTTAATAGTAAGATTTTCGGGGTTGTGGCAAATCTCCGTGTTACAGTTGGATCTAGGGCTTGGGGTATTTCCCACAATGCAACGCAACTCTCTTTTCCGTCTAGTCCATCATGGCTACTCAAGTTTCTAAGAAGAGGAAGGTAGTGAAAATGCATTATACCCCTCCACACAATACCTTTTGAAGCACTCATTTGTGTTCAATCACCTATTAAGATGTCATTGTAATACACTCACCATTTCTGAAGTGATGATGGGTGTTTAAACCAGCATAAATTGCAGATTAAATAGGTGTAGTAAAATTTTAGTAGGGTTTTTGTCACCATTGAATGAATTTTTTGTATGAACAATTATATAATTTACTAATTACCCATCGTCTCTGGGCTAAGAGAAGTCACTAACTTGTGATAATGCATTTTTTTCTTGGTCACGGGTTTTTCAACATGACTATTTTGTGTTCTTATGGCAAGGAGGTGCTGCTACCGATGTTGGATTTGAACTGTTGTTCAACTTCAAGTAGTAGGCCTACTATTATTAGAATTTTACTCCTTGATTTGTTGTTGTGAGCTAATATGAATGGAATGAATATTCAGATTCTTCTCCTGCAACAGCAGTGCCTAAGATGGGAGGGAGTTACACATAGACTTCACATACACTTTAGCTCGCTTATTTCTACAGTGCTATATATGACAGCCGCTGAATTCAGTGATGTCAGCACTCTAATGCTCACTGCTTGCAGTTGTCGTGTTTATATCCATACATGGGAAGAATACATGTTTATGAACATTGCCACCGTGAGGGATGGGCAGGATGGATGATGATATCACTAATTCTTAATAATAACTGTAATAATCTGTCGGCTAAAATTATTTCATTTACAGTTTGTCAACGACGGCGTCTTCAAGGCTGAGCTCAATGAGTTCCTGACTCGTGAGCTTGCCGAAGATGGTTATTCTGGTGTAGAGGTGCGTGTCACCCCAACCAGAACTGAAATCATCATCCTAGCCACCAGGACACAGAGTGTACTTGGAGAGAAAGGCAGAAGGATTAGAGAGCTCACTGCTGTCGTACAGAAGCGTTTCAACTTCCCCGAGGGCACAGTTGAGGTAGGCCTATGAAATACTTATGTACCGGAGTGGCGAATGAAAATGTATATAACAGTTACTTGTACTAGTGTCATTCTAAAAAACTGGTGTGGTGCTAGCTGGCTGTTTTTGGCAACCACCAAATACTGGGCCAGTCTGAATTCCTAGCTAGGGCTTCTCTTGTTGATACATGAGCTGAGACTAGCACCATTTCTCTAAACAGCATGTTTGATTACCCATGGGCCTTCTCTTTCAAGCCCTCTATGTTTTGTTAAGCTCATTGGACCAGTGCTGCTAGACTCGGTCATTTCTTAGCAGACTGAACCATTTAGATTCGATGAAATAATAATCCAATATCCATGTTTGCTGTTCTATGATGTCTTAAAGCATATGTCAGAGTTATATACTTTGTTGACCAACAGGACCTGAGAACAGCAGATTATAAGTACTAGACCTTGGCCAGCGCAGTCTACCCAAGTCTCTACTCACCAGTGTTGATAGTTGCTCTGTGTGTTTGTAGTTGTATGCCGAGAAGGTGAATAACCGAGGACTGTGCGCTATCGCTCAGTGTGAGTCACTGAGATACAAGCTCCTGGGAGGACTCGCTGTCAGGAGAGCCTGCTATGGTGTTCTCAGATTTATCATGGAGAGTGGAGCTAAGGGCTGTGAAGTCGTCGTCTCTGGAAAATTGAGAGGTTTGTTTACTTACTGCTAGTCCATCTTCAGAAAGATAAATCTGGCTCTGTTGTCTTCCCCATATCACTGATTTCACTGGTTATGTTTTGAAGATCTCACAGTGCTTAGTGTGGCGTCATTAGACACAATCACTATCTAGTCGCCTTAGTCGACTGATTGTGCCCTCTTACACCTTATTTATGATGGATGTGTTTTATACCTGATCTTATCCTACTATGGCTCTAGCATTCCCTACAGTAATAAGTTCTTTATTGGGCATTGAATTTTGTTGAGTGCAAATTTGCTAAATTTTTATCCAATGTTTACAAATCTCTCACTGATAGTTTGTATAACAACACTTCCTAAATCATAAATATGCTAAAATATGATTCCCCGAGTTTGACCATGAGTGCCAGGTTTTCGTATTGATTTTGCCAACATTGCTGATGAGTTGCTACCCTAGTCCGGTTGTATTTCTTATTTCGTCTATCCACATCATTTATTGTGTCATTAGGCTATAGGCTACATGCGTATGTAACCATCAATCCTAGGCAACTCATGTACTCCACTCCAGTAAAATGATGTCTCAGACCATGCATGTATGGTGTACTTCTGTTTCGATAACTTTGAGCCCGGGGCCCTAATAAGGAATCTGGGCCATAATTGACATCCCCAGCTTTGTGCTGGTCGGGTACGATCATCAGTCTCTGTGAGAAATACAGAGCCTTCACCTCAGCAGAGCAGCATTTGTATATTAGCAGGATTGAGGTGATTGTTTTAGGGCTGTTTATCATTATTAGAGAAGTTTAGATTCCGACGTTGACGCGGGTTTTTAACGCGAGACATCACCAGTTCCTGTGTAATATGACGTCATGCGTTCAAGCTGAAGTTCAGACGTTGAGAACAAACCTGAAAACAGAGGTTTTGAGGTTGGCCTCTAACGTGTGGCCATGACGTCACATTCAGACATTCACGTTCAGGTAAACGTCTATCTAAACCTCCCTATTGTGTATGCTGTGTTTTATAGGACAGAGAGCCAAGGCTATGAAGTTTGTCGATGGACTCATGATTCACAGTGGTGAGCCAAGCAGAGAATATGTCGACACAGCAGTCAGACACGTTCTGCTCAGACAGGGTAAGCTATCCATTACTCTCATACACTAACACTAGGCACTGTGTATGTGATAAGTGGCAGTCGAATCACACCGTTGTACTTACGATGCGTGTTTGGCTGAGGCGTAAACAGGAGACCAGACCTATTCTTGTGGTTAAGACTACTATTTTATACATACCCAAGGCACACATATTTTAGCTAATAGGCAGTTGCACAACGCTTGCTTTTCCCATTGGATTAGCTGGTGTCATTTTAGTTGCTTGGTTTTCTTTCCATCGTAACATGGATATAAAAGTAGGGTGCTCAAGAGTCTGTGGCTGATATGTCTGCCTGTCATGATTTTCTTATTTCAGCGATTGCGTAGTCAAAATATTTTCATCAATAAAATCCATTACCACCCCAAAAAGTATTTTTGTCAGCCTGGTTATTTGTGATGACTTTTCTCTGTAAATTAGGAGGGTTATATCGCATAAGTGAGCCATAAGTTGTACCGTGAAAAGTAAGTCCAGGCGTAATATGGATTTGTCTCTTGGAGTGACTCAACTTCCCATAGGTATGGATGGCCATCGATAGATTGTTGACAGTAGGGGATGTTTGGCAGTGGTGATGAGCTTAATGATGCTTTAAAGCATATGTCTTATAATAACAGTGAAGACAAACACTACTGAGAGCTCATCACTATAGTTATTTTTTGCAATTTATATTCTTACCTATACTGACACAGTATTTTTATGTTTTATGTGTGTTTGCAGGAGTACTTGGAATCAAGGTGAAGATTATGCTTCCCTGGGACCAGACTGGCAAAATTGGACCTAAGAAACCACTACCTGACAATGTTTCTATTGTTGAACCTAAAGAGGAGACAATTCCCACAGCACCATACTCCGAATCCAAACAACAGGCACCACCTCCAATGGCAGCGCAGTAATGTTTATTTATTGAGTTTTCTAAATCTGGTAGGCCAATAAAAGATCTCCTAACAGACAATCACTATCGACTTGTTGATTATAAGGACTGTTGCAGATGAATTTGTAGCTCAATTGATCTCTGCACCAACAGAGTACTTAACTGCCCGTGTATTTCAGAGTTGGTTGCGATTCTTGTCCTCAAAACAAGCTAGGAGTGTGTTGGTCTACAGTTAGGTTAGAAGACCTGTTGGCAATCATGATATATCAGCCTTTCCTTCCTATGCAGCAACCCTACCCCATGAGATGAAGAGTTGTCCTCTTGTTTTGAACAATGGGAAAGAGTGGGCAATCCCTTAATGTACCTGTAAGGTATGGATTTTCAAGTTTGATAGATATTTCCATTAGTTTTGCTATCATTGAGATTTTGATAAACACCGTAGCTTGCCGAGTAGTCCCCTATCTTGGGATTACTTACATATTGTATTGGGATGATTGATTTACATGTCATTTACTGTCATTCCTGAAGATGACTACTAGTACCAACGTGACATTGGGCTACACTGCCCTGTAAGCATCATATCACGCTGAATATCTTTCAAACTCTTCACTTGTTTGTTCAGGATTAGTTCTGATGAACTGAAAGTCAAGTGATAGGTCCTTGAATTACACAGTGTCACCTTGTTGTTCTTGTGATCACACTTTCCACTAATGAGCGTTATCTCATTATGTCAATGCTATTCAACAGTCATGGTACGATTAATAATGTTCATCTGACATTTGTGGACCACCCCTGTAATGTTGTCTAGTAAACCCTGCCCTTGCGTCACAAGTAAGTCTTGAGATTGGCTCTAAATAGGCTCATAACCTATCATTAACTATTGATGATTGTCATTTCAGATTCTCTCTTTGATTGTAGTATTCCGCACTGCTAATAATGCAGTTAAAACTTATGTTCCCCTCTCGAATAGCGTGACATTTCAATTCAGCTCAGCTTGGCTGTCCGCATTGCCCAAAAATTGTTCATCCTGTCGGAATATCTGTTTAATTTGAGAAGTTGTCATTAGCAGCTTCTGGTTCATTTGCCGTGGGAGCACGAGCATCTGTGCAGCACTAGTATTGTTGTGATTTTCAATGCCTCATTGTTCACACACATTAGAGTGATGCTTGTAAACAGTCTAAATATTCAATAATCTGACAAGGATTTTCATAACATCTGTCCGCAGTGCTTCAGAGCTAGAGTATGTTGATATCATCGTAGATCTTCTTGGATAAATCTATTTCTGTACTGAGTTGTGAGCTTTAGTTGGATTTTGTTTTGTGATGGGAAGTTGATAGGCTTTTCACGGATAATTAATCTCAGGATATTGGAAAATCTGAAAGATTGAGCTTCTCTTTGTGCCAACAACAAAGTGTTGAGGTCCTGCCATACAGGTGAGTTTTGCTAGTAGAGCCTAATACTTTTATACTCATTCCGGTTTTTGTGGGTTTTAATATTGGATAGATAACATTGTTTGACGGTAGTGTAACAAAATTGAAATTTGGGTGTGCTCTCTATATCCCAAACGTGAAACTATTGTTTGATTAGGTCTTATTGTTGGAGGGTCATCATTTGTCAATTATCAATGCCATATGCAAGACGTTTCTGCATAATACTGTATATTAATGATCTCATGTCTCAATATTACAAGATTTTCAGTTCTCTCAACCACCTTCCCAGAATCAAATTTGAATAACCCACAGGCCATTATTTGTTCTCAATCGGCTGGCCCTATTTGGTTCTATATTGCAGAATTCAGTTGCATTGGGGCACAGACACTTCATTTTAAAATATCACGCACTTCACTAGGTTTACTCATTAGAATCACTGAGGTTGGGTAAACAGCATTATTTGTTATATGATGATACATTCAGTGTCTCAAGTACCTGCGTTTAATATCAAAGAGTATTCTATTTCCATAGTGTTCTTTTTGTTTGCCAAACTAGCCAAGTATGCCAAGAATCCCATTGAGATTTGAGAAACCTTTTTATAGCATGTTGGCTACAGAAAGTTGTGTCAGTATTGATACTCACACTTGAATATTGTAGCGAAGTGGCTGCTCTGTCAGATATTCAGCCTCGTGTGGATTAATGCTGGGATTATATCACTGACTTCAGGATTATTGTGCTGACTGCTGCTGACTTTTTCTATTGAGGTAAGTGTTTGTTTTCTTCACCACATTTTCATATTTTTGCGGTTGTTATACCTTCTTTTTCGTGATTCAGTCAGAGCAACCTAGAAAGGCGAGGGAATGGTGATAAAACAAATCCCTGAATTCGTGGTTAATGTTTTGCGAACACTAATTTTTGAACTAGTATTCAAGACGAGTACCTGTACCTTATTTTCTGACTGGTGCTCAATAGTTTGGCCGTAAGTTATGATGTTATTTTGGGTTTTTTGCCTTTCTCTACCTGGTTGATCAGTATCATCACAGCACTAGATCTGACACTGGTGAATACAGCTAGGCAGTACTGTGTACAGGGTGATTATGTTGATGTGATTTCTCACCAAATCAATCCCTCTGGTCAGAAAAGGTTGAGGCTTTACCATCCTTCCTATTTCACTGCATTATCATGACAATCCAGAGTGACATAATTAGAATGAATAACAAAAAACGAATTATCTGAAAAAACAAACATCAGAGACAGATCGCAATATATTGTGAAATTAAAATGTATGACTCCACATTACTTTATATACCTGGTCAAGACATAGTCTGATCAGCATGTTCCTAGTGCCGTTTAATGAATAGCCCCACAGTGTGGTGATTCTTGTCAGTGATTTTAACTGTCAAGGTACCCATGGTTTGAATCACTGGTGGATGTTTGCAGTGGTTGTATGACCACCCTCTGAATAAAAAAAATTACTTGTTTTTAGCTAGAATTCATATCCTTTAGGTCTCCCAACTAGCGTGATGTTTTTAGCTTTGTTCTGTACAAAATACAGCAAATTTGAAAGTCTTTCAAGGACAGGCTGCTGGATGTTTGTTAGCATTTCACTGATAAAGATCACCTGAAGACTGTATCAAGGTGCACAGTTGGGTGAAATGCGCCCTCACTTAGGCTGGTTTTCAGAATGACCCCCGTTTGTCGAGTTTTTCTGTCATTCTCTGCTGAACTTCACCTCTCTTATTTCTTAGAGGCAACAAAATCAGAAACAACATTAGTTTCCCTAAATTGAGGTTGAGGTGACTGTCTAGTGTCAACAGTGCACCACTGCTGTGTCGATTCTCGCTTTTGATGATAGAAATTTGTTTTTCAAATCATCTAAGGAAGTTGATTTTATTGTGAGTTTTGTCATGAAGTTTCAGAATGCTACAATCAATTTAATCTACCTTGTAATTCCTCAGTGGCAGCGTATGAAGGATGAAAATTACTGCAGTGATTGTTGTTAGCTTCTGAATTGGGCACACCGCTAACTTTCTTTCTACTGATGCTTCATTTTTCTAAGATTGACCTCATTTGGCAAATCATTAGAGTCTACAACATAGCTCAGCTCCTAAAAAGTATTAAATTGATAGAGATTTTGCCCCTTTTTAACTGCTAAACTAGCATGGTAAATCAATAACATTACATTATGATATATACATGCACATGCAAAATGTGTGCAAAATTTGTGCCATGGTTGGTAGAGTTATCTGTAAGCTTACAGTGCCGGAATAACAAATGCGTGCCTCTTCGTCGCATACTATGTCTGACGAGGAGCAAACAACACACCAAACCCGGGACATTATGTCTGATCTGTTGTAATAGCTTTATGTAACATTGTAGATGGCGTCTAGTGTAGCTGATAATCGAATAGGAGGAGATCCATATGAATTAGAATACAGATATTCTCAACTATGTTACTCAACGACATCAAATCTAGTCAGGTTAGTCACATTGCCTCCGGTTTATGTCATGCGTAATATACCCGAGGGAAGTCAGTTTTTACTGAGGTTTCACTCACCACATTGTCATGGACTTCATCTAGGGTTTCTACTGGTAAGCTCCTCAATGACGAATGACAAAATTTATAAAAAAAGGAAAGAAAATGATGCTCATTCATATAAGCTATTTGGAGGTTGAATTGCTCATTTTTCCTTCTGGACAACGATAGTGTCTGTGTGTATGCACATCCAGTCTGTATGGGGCATGTAGCTGCTGAGAATGCTCCATTGGCATAGGGTGTACTACTGGTGGTTTTCTATTTATCCGCTGTGTGGTTCTCTTCTTATTGATGTCAGTTCTCTTCTTTCCTACAAAAATACTAAAGGAACATGTACTCTACTCTGTGGTAGTTTTCGAACACGGTACGGGTTATTGTTGTTCACTTGTGCAAAGGATCATGTTTACGCTTGACATCCACCTCAGTAATTACTGCGATCACTTGTAGTCGATGTGTGATGGGGTCATCACGTGTATTTGACACCCCAGTAATAATTATCCATCCTCTTAGCGATCCTCAGATGCACTTGTAATTTGTATGAACTGAAAAATTACAACTTTATGAATTAGTTGGAAATCATCCTTAACTGATCATCCTATTCTGCCCTGGTTTTGTCCTTACACTTTCGGCTTTTCATACCTGGCCAATACTGCTTGCATTGTTACCATGAATAATTTGGTCAGGTTTTTTGCGAGTTTCCTCGTAGTGTTCGTGTTCATGGTGTCACTATTTTATTATCTACATTGCTCTGCATTTTACATCTCAATGTGTTCAATTTCCTATAAGTTGATGTATGTGGGTTCTGTAATTTCGCTTTTTACGGGGCTGTTTTCGTTGATGCCTCGACAATCCGGACTCTGGTATATAGAATCAGGTAGCATATAATGCAGTTTGATGAACAGAATTATTGTTTATATGTAGAATTGAACTGATCACTTCCATCTCCACAATTTACTTACATTTACATATAATTAAATACTGTAGCACTGAGTTGTCTTCTCTTGGATCGTTAGTAGATAACTACCATGTACACCACAGCTATATCATCTATCTCATGCATTGGTTCTATACAATGATGTTTTTTGTGATCCAGCGTGAAAATATGTATCGACTTTGTTTTGCCTCGCGATAGCTGCTAAAACCTTGTATTATCCATGGGACATCACTGCATGGATATTGGATTTGTTTTTAAGTAGATATTTTGTGTGTGTTGTTGCGTGCTGTCGATGTTGCTGACCTCAATCACTCTGTCTCTGTTACATAGTTTTATACATTGTCTCATCGTCATATATGAATGTTAGCTTTGCTTTTGTTGATTTAGCAATGTCTGGTTGTGGGAATATTTGGGAGTTTTCAGCCTGTAGGTAAACTGTTGCATAAGTTTTTTGTGTGAGGCTAGTATTTGTTATGCAGAGTTGTCTTATCAATGACATAACAGCCGGCGTATGACAGCATAACGGAGTTTATTGACATTTTTTGAGTAGCCCCGCAGTCTGCTTAGCCTGCTTGCTCAATTATCGGTTATTAAATGTCACTAATTAAATTTCTTTTGTTTTTTTGTGAGATAGAAGACCTCCAATGTGTAATTTCATTCACTGCGGCTGCACTTGCGGCTCATCTGAGAGCAAGCTTGAAATTCAATAATACAAACTTTTATTGATTTTAACTTTTGCCAAACTTCTTTGAGCTGAAAGTGGCTGTGTAAAACAGCATGCATTTATGTGAATCACCAATATTACTTCGTGTTACAAAAACTAAACACTGTTATTGGCACCTATACTTTTGTTTACAGCTTTGCTAAAGTTCCATAATGCTTTGAATGATGTGACCAGACCAGACTGCAATAATTGTCTCTGTATGATTGTAAATGTTATTACAAGTCCTATTGGCAGACACAGGGCCTCCACAAGTCTAGATCACCCACAGTTTCAGTCCCTGCCCATCACATCATTCAACAATTTTCTAACACTAAATCTCTGCTATGATGACTGGCTTGTCTGAAGCTATTTTAACATCGCATACCCACAACAATAGACTCAGCACAATTTCCGAGAATCTTAACATGGTTTGTTTCCGAAAAAAAATTGTACATTGGAGAAGAACAAAACAATTCATGAGATCATAGTGAAAATCAGACTCTCAAACACCATAAAATCTCTCACTAAATTGTTGTAATTATCACAATAGCAGTGTATTGATTGATCGACCAATTATTACTTAACCTAATCAATCCCTGGCTACTGTGTAATGCCTATAAAACGTCTGTTCTATAGTATCCTTTATCTCATAAAATGTCTGATATCCATCCTGTCCCCCATGCCCACCCTCTTTCTCGGACAGGTCTCAAGAGTAGGATGAAAACAAAAGACCGTCTCAATTTATATGTGTTACAGCACCTTTATCTGCTAGATCTAATCATAAGGTAGGCAGAAGCACATTCATAATTATTAAATGCGCATCAATTTTCACCTTCTCCGTTGTAATTCTTTCTTGGAGCTCGGCAGAATCCCAACTTCAGGTCCGCTTTGTGGATTATTGTTTTCTACCTACTACGGTGTCGTTATTCTTAATGGTGATCTTCATTTATTCCTGATTCTGTATACAGTGTCTGTCTTGTTACAGTAGCTGCTGGGTATATACTGTTGCTTGAACAAACAGAGTTGGGAGTTATGTGGACAATGTGTACCCAGTGCTATTGTGTTAATCAACATATTGCACGGTTGAATTTATTCTCTCAATAGACTCTATTGAATATTTCACTTTTACATAGTCTTGTTATTGTGTGCAATGAGATCAATTGCATGTCGCTAAAGCATTTCCATTGTATTCCGAGGCTTGATTCATCCTCAATAATATTATTTCCTACCGAGCAATACTAATACTGGCTAGTCAGCGTCAGCTCAAACTTTCTTCATTAAAGCAGCTTGCTTGTTAGCTACTTAGTACCTGTGTGATCTGAGCTGGAGATTGGGAGATATTTTGCCATCAGCGCAGCAGTAGATGTGGTATTACTACTGCTGCAGTGATTAGTATTACATGAGGGAGGACATATCACATTAAGTGGGTATAACAGTAGCTGCTACCCTGTCATCAGTGAAGATACTCTGATTTGATAACGTTAAATATCTGCTACTGTGACTGTAACTCTCTCCTCTGATGTGGCAGTGACAGCGTCAACTCTCATCTACCACTGGAGCTGCTGCTCACCATTTATCACAGCTGGCTGTCACTCAACATGCTCTAACTCTAAACTTTCACCTGAGCTACTAGTCATAGTTACAAGGGAGCTGAAAAGAGAGAAGGGAATTTTGTTGTTTAATAACTCTGTGAGCTGCTGTTTAAGCACAAGCTCTCAAGTGTAATAAAAGCTTTTGCAGTTATTTGCATTCAAGGATTATGTAACACAGAGTTTTAGGAGTGGATTTATTCAAGCGGGTTGTAAGTGAAAGCTAGGATAGGCTATTATAATATTGTGCTGCTATTAGGTGTCAACCTGTGGCCAGCTTGAGTGCTAGGACGTGTGTATAGTGAAACTGATACCTAGGACTAAAACCCACGCATTTTGATATTCTCGATCACGACAATTCAGGACAACTGGCTTTCTCACTGAGCTTGGAGGACGCTAATTTCAATGGTTGTCTTCTCACGGATACTTGGCTGCTGATATCTGATGGCACTATCTATGATTGCTGTCACATGAGATAGTGTACTGTTAATCTGGTGGATATTATCTGTCAGCTACGCTGTCAACATGTCGCTGAGAATAAAGGATAAAGTGAG
>ERZ1740068.829-NODE-829-length-12113-cov-10.519987_pt1 | contig 12113 bp, 7 predicted proteins | sample MGYA00581735_ERZ1740068 | MGnify/ENA primary metagenome ERZ1740068 (study PRJEB43018, sample SAMN04849740) | marine metagenome | isolation source: floating plastic debris | place: Pacific Ocean | collected 2008-08-30 | study: EMG produced TPA metagenomics assembly... | reverse complement strand
GTTTTTGAGAGCTTGGCCGTGATTGGTTGCTTATCCAAAGACCTATATCCGGTGATCTTATATATGAATAAAGAAAGAGGGTTAGCTGAGGACTTTTGTAAGCTGTGAGTCCAGGTACAGCTTACCCGTGTGGAATCTTTTTAAGCAGGAGGACCAATCATAATGCGGTAAATTGGGCATTGGTCAATGCCAATGCGCAACGAAAACGCTGCCAGAAAATGGCTGCCGTTACTGGGCAACAGCTGGATAGACATAACGTTACCATTTGCTGCCTGATAAAAATGTTCAGCCAGTCATCCTGAACTGAAGTACCTTTATTTCAAGTTTTTCAATTCAGTGTTTATTACAGTTAGTTCAGTGTTTCACGCTGCATGTTTACAGTTGTGGATCTCTGATCGTGAATGCGTCTGTCGGAGTAGTAGGTGATGTATCAGCAGACGATCTCTCTGGAGCTCTCTCCAGGAATCTGGAGACTCAGTCTATTGCTGATCTGAAAGTCACAGATGTTCAAACATCAAATACCAATCAACAATCTGCACGTAAGGAAATCTAAGATAATCTCTGTTTATGTTTTTATGAATGTCTTACACGATACTCTGGATGGTGCCAGGCTGTTTACCACTGGGTTGGAGGGCTCCTTATGTAGAGCTCGAGATTATTTTACTGATTTTACCATTCATTGAAAGAAGTTACATACGCAGAGTGCTGTTGTACTGTGATTCTTTGTTACAACAGCTTTCTATTGCAAGCGCGGAAGTTACCTGTTTTAGGCAACAAAAATAATAAAATTTGTCTCCTTTTTATAACATTACTGTTCTGCATAGTTTGTGAAAATGAATAACAAAAACTACCTCTCTATAGCTGTGTTTCGCCATTTAAAATTATCAGTATCTTGGAGTGAATTTCTTGTATTTCAGCATTTGTGGTCAGGCGGTTCTCAGTAGAGAGAGTAACCAAAGGGAAACTGATGTTTGATTGGTCACTTGTTGGTGCTGATGGAGCTTCCCAACAGGTAGGATGCAATTACCCTGCTTATTACCTCTATAAAGATAATACATCTCCTACCCCCTCCCCCTACGCTGTTTTACAGTCCACTTCCCTACCAAAAAGTGTGTGCGGTAAAACAACCTCTTCCTCCATTCAAAGTGAAAGACTCATCTAAAATTATTAGATACACAGTGCATGGTTTCAACCAACATTGGTACAATTAGATTTTGCTCCGATTTTCGTACCTATGCAGCAAATAATACGTAATACAATATTAGCGAGATTTACTGTGATCTTTCAACAATTCAAGGATATGATTGATCCTCAGGGAAACTGTGCCCTTTTCTTTTTTATTTTGGTCATTGGCTGAACTGACCTTACCGATAATTATTTGCAAAATTGAGACAAAGATATCAATTACATACTGTACTTACTTTGATATTGGTTATACCTTATGTTTACCAGGTCAAGGTGACATGCCAGAGAAATGTGGGAAATTCTGGACTCTCGGATGCCTGCCCGTGGGTGATGGACTCATTCCAAACATTGAGCACTGGTGAGGACAGTATGGAAGTGGAGTGTTATAATTCCACGATGTGTGACTCGGTTAACGGAGAGTACACCTTCATGCTTGATATCCAGGTCCCTGTTCAGGGTGGTGCCAACAGAATGCCAAGCTTCGACTCAACGCTGACTAAAGTGATGCGCATGAGTAAGTTTCACACATCCACTACTTCAATGATACGATAGTTTTACGGAATAGTTTTACGGAATAAATTTATCATCATTTCTTACAACTCAGAAATGTGCTTAAATTATTGCAAATGTCAAAACAATTTTGCTGGAAATTAGCTGTATTATGCAATTCCCTGTTTTTTAGAGCCTTGCTGGTTTCTGTTTTCCTTTAGATTCATCATAATATTCAAGCTTTGCTAAATGGATGTGGGAGCGATGTTGTAGTGATGTTGGCAATTAATTTGAAATGTACAGGAGGAATATCGTGAAAATTTTCGTATAATGCAATGTTCGTGCTATCTAGCAATGATATATTTACCATCCTGATCATATTACATAAGAATAAGCTAAGTTGAATGATTTTGTAGCGAGCTGTGGGCTGAACTCAGTATGTGATTATGACATGGATACTCATTTGTGTAGCTGTCAATGTAATGAGGGTTACAATTACGATGCTAATTCAGACACATGTGGAGGTATGATTTATATTGTAACCACTGTCACCTCTTTTGTGGTCTGTAGCCACTTGGGTGGTATGTACTGCAATGTGTGATTTTTTGCACTTTGTGTGGTCTATCACTGATGTGTGAACTCTAGTGCTGCTTCAATATCGATATCATTGACTTTATCGAAAATTGGCATTTTCCATATCGTAATATCGAGGCTAAATTCAAAAGTCAATACTATATCGATTGAAATACCAAATAATCGAAAACCTTTTAGCGAAAATTTTTCTCATTATTTGCTAAGTTTTACATGATAATTTTCCCCAAAATGGGTCCTAAACCTTATATCGAAAATATATTGATATTGAAAATCGAGTTCACGTAACTCGTTATATCGAAATAGCGATATCAAAAATATCTAACCTCCAAACCATATCGAACTTAGGAGTCTCAAATTCCATATCAAATCAGCGCTAATGATAAAGTTGAAGAATTTTACTGAGTCTGCCTAGGAGTACCAGTCAAAACTTACATTATGGACTTTGTGTGCCACATGTTCCAGCGTAAAGTGCCGAGAGTTTTGTATTTGTTATAATTCAGTCAGAAGTATGCTCAATAATGGATAGAAAAAAGATTTATAAACATTATTTTTATCGTAATATGCATGCCATTATTTTATTTTATCCATTTACATTTACCTATGATTTTTTATGGCTTTGATGTAAGTGATGACATTATTACATATAACACAGATAGCGAAGACAGTTGTGCTTCTAGCCCATGTACAGATCCGAACAATTACTGTGTGAACGGCGAGGGTGACTCTTTTGAATGTGTTTGTAATACTGGATTCACTATGACTAATGGCATATGCATGGGTAAGAATTTTATAAATCAGTCCAGTTAGTCCTTTGTGATAGTGCAATAGGCCAAGCTTGTTAACAGTGGAATTATCTTCTCATTTGTTGGAAATCCCCATTGATGCTTACACGGTACTCAGTTGAATTCTCATTGGCTGCAATTAACTCAGTCGAGAGTATTGCAAGCTGATTGGTTTACACTGGATAATAATGAGTGGTCAAATTTACAAATTAATATGCCATATTGACACTGTTGACAGTGAATGGAGATTTAATCCACTCTTCTAATACAACCTCAAATTCATCGGCGCATTACCATTATGTTAACAAAGTGTTTGGAACTGTGCAGTGATAGAAATCCATCTGTAGATTAAGCCTGAAAGTTCTCCTCTATGGCTGTGGATCTTGAAATTCTTTTATGTGTAGTGTAAAAAACTGCTGTGATGACTATGATAATATGCTGTTGTCAATCGTCAATGTCGGTGTGAATGATCACATAATAGTTGGCTTGATGTTAAGGTTTATGCTGACATTATTGTTAATGTTAATGTTCATGTATACTTGACACAGACAATGACGAGTGTGCTATGGGTATGGATAACTGTGGTATGCACATGTTGTGTACTAATACGGTGGGCTCGTTCAGGTGTTCCTGTCCTGATAGTCTACAGATGAATCCTACTACTCAAAAGTGTGAAGGTAAATCAATCTTTCTTTTATCTTATGAAGTTTTTGAGACCTATGTAGGCGTTTCATTTTACTTGCTTACAAAAATCATCAATGTCACAGTCACAGTATGGTAAGCACAAATACGAATGTCTCAATACGCACATTTTATAGACTTTTCATATTAAGACTTGCCTCAGAGGAAAATTTGCCTTTTAGCTTTTGAGGCTTTTGAGTCTTTGTCGGAGTATTTATTCATTAATGAGCGTTACATTTCCAAGAACTCAACTTTCACTAATCTGCCTCGAACATCAGATTTCTAAGAGTTTAAATGTTCACTGTAATGCCAAAGAACCAGATAGAGCACTTATTATGAGATTTTGAAAATGTAATGTATATATTTTGACACTATTGGATATTGATAGCCAAATCATAAAATTTACGCCATATTACTATCCATGTCGGGCAGTATCGATTGTAGGAATAACTAGAACAAAGTCATGTTTGCTATCAATCCATGCATTGTAATATGTATATGGTAAGATTTGTGTTTAATATGTATCGATTTAATCAATTAATTGTGTGATTCTGTATTTATCACATGCAGACAAGAATGAGTGCACTGCCTCTACAGACATGTGTGCCACATGGTACGGAGTTAATACTGTGTGCGTGAACAGGCAGGGTAATGACACGGCATCACCTCGATACTCGTGTCGATGTAGTGATGGTTACTCTCAGGATCATACTGGCATGTGTGTCGGTAAGTGTGGATGTCAAGCCCTCATTCACTGCAAAGGCAAAAGCAAAAAGAAACAGTTATCTACGGTCCAAACAAATTATTACATTATTGAATTATGTTATATGGCGGCTGCAGCAGTTTTTTTTTAAAATTTTTATATATATATATAAATATATATATATATATATATATATATATGTGTATATACTGGCAACAATTTTCAAAACAAACTTTTTAGAAAGAAATCTTTTCAGTTTCAGTTGTAGTGTGACAGACCCTTTAAAATGGTGCAACAAGTTCGTCAGATTCAATAAATGCCTCATGCACTTGTATTAATATTGTTAGGAATCGTTAGCCAATTGATTAGCAGTACCAGTTGATTTTCAACGCAGCTCTCTCATGGATGTGTGAAGTTAGTGAGCCAGGCTTTCTGTAGTGATAGTGGTTAGATGCAGAACTAAATGCGGCATAATCGTTGGCTTTATTTTAATCAAAACTTTATGCAATATGGCGATGATGTTGACCATCTTAGTCAATAGGACTTTTTGGGACCCTATCTTGGCACCCAGACAAGAATAAAAAAGTATTAAATTATATTCTCAGCATGAATACATATATTTTTATTGACAATATCCTGCTAGCAAGACACTCAGTTGGTTAAATGTGGTAAGAACAGGCTTCAAGTGACTTACTCACCATCACATTGCTGCCTGTTGAACCCATTAGCATCATGTGAGACTAAAAATAGGCTGCCAGTCAGCAGGCAGATCTCTTCAGCTACCTGTAACCGGCCGTATCATTTTTTTGTGATCTGAAAAGTTCGCCCGGATCTGTGAACGAATGCGTTTGCTCCGGCTGCTGCGGTTAGCTGAGTGAAACTAAGGTTACCTTTCAAGTAAGTTGAGAAAGTTAAACTCTTGAAAACCACTCAAAAGTCACAATGGTTCCAATGCTGACAAAATGTGCTGTCATTGAGACCCAGTTTTGATTGACAGGTTGCTAATGAGTTAAACAGGTAGCAATGTGAAGGTAAGTAAGTCATTTGAAGCCTGTTCTAACCACATTTAACTAATTGAGTGTCTGGCTAGCATGATATTGTCAAGGAAAATATTCATGCTGAGATTAAAATTTAAGATTTCTTATTCTTGTCTGGGAAAAGTCGTAATGAGGCAGGGCAAATAAATTGACGGAACATGTATATCCTGCGAGTATGCAATAGTTGACGGTATAAATCATTGCAATTACTTTCTGACACCCAGATACAAATGAGTGTGCACAGAATCCCTCAATCTGCAGCTCTCAAGGAGCTAACATGGAGTGTCTAAACTCGGTGGGTAATTACAGCTGTGTGTGTATGGACGGATATATGATGCAGAGTGGATCTTGTGTTGGTTAGTATTACCATTAAGGATTCTGGGTAATGGCGATTCATTCCAGGGATTTTGCTGTATTGAGTGATTTGATTTGACCTTTTCAGTTCCTGATTTGGTCTGCTGTCAACTTTTAGTTATGATAATGGTGACACCTCTGTGCTCAAAGTCCAAGCACTTACAGAATTTAGGAGTATTTAGCAAAAAAATAAAATGAATGACAAAGTGCATGGAATCCCTTTTATTGGTGGTCATTGGTCATCATTTGATAGTTCATCCGCCCTAGATGCATAGCTCGTTAGTTGTTTTAAGGCCCTGGCACACCACACACGAAACTGCAAAAAATGCAGTTATCTTCCATACACACTGCAACGTTCTTTCACAACTGCAACGATTTATTCAGCAGTTTTTTATCTGAGCAACGATTTCCTCACTGAAATTTTTAGAAAAATCTTTGCAGTTTCGTGTGTAGTGCGTAAGGGCTTTTAACCAGTACAATGGTATTGATTACCCCCATACATTGCTCAATGCCTGATTTTAAATACGTGTGTAGTTGAAGTATATTTTTTGAAACTCTCATTTTGCAGACGGTGACAACTGTGCTTCAAGTCCTTGCCCTAACGGTGCGACTTGTACAGACGGAGTCGCAACTTACACGTGTACATGCAATGCTACCCACCGCCAACAGGCCGATCACAGCTGCACACGTAAATATCACAAGAAATGTTCTCGCATCATGTATTTAACTTAGTTATACTTAATAATTAGGTTGGTTGCATACGTCGGTTCATGGGTAACACAATGCACAAACAATTGTCTGCATAGACTTTAGCACTATAAGCTAATTTATTCAAGTGGTTAAAAAAATTTGAAATAAATGCGTGAGCTTTACAGTTTCTTATTACCCCACACATCGTGGCATGAAGTTTGAGTCATAGTTACCTTCTTTCATACATGTATATATTCAGATTGAATACAATGGACACAAGTATACACTACAGGATGAAAATATACAGGGAATTTAATTTAGCGAACTGGCTCAGATTGTTCAAATTCATGGGATTAAGTTTTAGCAAATTTTGATCTTTGAATTTCAATCAAATAAGCTATTATTGATAGATTTCTTAAAATATAATAAGCGGAATTTAAATTTAGCGAATAAGCGAAACAGCAAAGTTTAAATTCCAATGAAAATTTCCTTCTTGTAAGGTATTCAGAATGAATACAATGGACCATAGACATTGAGGTTTCAATGTCAATGCAATGGACACATGTATATTCAGAATGAATATAATGGACAATTTGTCTGTTCAAAAATACTGACTGTCCACTCTGTGCCCAACAACAGTCAAGCAGAGCTTACTCGACTTACTAGAAAAAATTTTTCCAGATTTCCTGTACACCCAGAAAGTAGCTTACTTCCACTCCTCTACCCTCCGACCAAAACTGAGACTATTTGTTATAATATAACACTGCAGAAGCATATGTGTGTTCTGGTTTGTAGCTATCATCGCATGTACCACAGACGCGGATTGTGCTAGCGGTCAACACTGTAATGCTAGCAGCTGTATGTGTCCTGCAGGGATGGCGCTCAGTGGTGGTGTCTGTGAAGGTTAGTTTTGTTGCTAAGGAGTAATTATTTTGAGTTGAACTGGTCCTAACTTATCATCATAAATCTACTATTTGAAAGGTACGCCGGATTGTATCTGGTTGTACGAAATGGGAAAGTGCGGATAGCCAAAGAGTGTGTGATAATTACAATTCAATTGTAATTATTTGAGTCATAATAAACCCACCAAACATTAAAACTGCTACATCCATGACTCAGCATATAAAAGATAGAATAAGACGCTTTTCGCTTTTCACTCAATTTTAAAGTCGTCCACTCTTCGTACACATATATATGCAGAGATTATACATGATCACATGTTATTTATTACATAATTATGGTTATAAATAAGTATTTTATAATAATATATTATAATCATATTACTGTTCCATTTAGATGTGGATGAATGCGCATTGGGTATAGATAATTGTACCGCAAGTCAAAGATGTGTTAACCGCGACGGATCCTTCGTATGTGAACAGAGTATGTCATTCTATCATATTTCTGTCGTATCTGTCCAATAGACATATATAATGTATGAATTTTGACAAACATGCAATAGAGCTGGTAAAGCATGAACGCCTGATTTTGCACCCTATGGATCATGAAACATTCAAATGCTTTATATTAACTATGAAGCACGTGCAAGTCCCGTTTTACAGATGATGGATGTAGAATTTTTTCAGAAAATTGTGACTTTTGGGTTATGTGCCCATTTTTTAAGAGGGGATAACCACCCTTGTGTATCATCATTGTAACATGACAGCGCCCCATAAGCTGATAACATACACTCTATAACATAGTGCCTTCTGGCATGCTTTGTATAACAGAACAAGAAGTGTTTGCTGAGATTTCGTATTTCCAGTGCCCGAAAAAGTTTCTGATTCCCAAGAACTTGTACTTGTTATTATTTACAGTCTTTCAATGCCTCCCAAGGTAGGCAACTCATTTGGGGAAATCTTAATGCAGAAAACTTAGTATGATGGATATTAATCAATACTCCTGCATCTGAATTTGTATTCTCTGTTAATCTTTATCACTGTATTTTTACTGCAGTGAGGTCATGTGCGTGTGACGTATCAGATGGTTGTAACAATCAGGGAAAATGCTATGTGGAAATGGGAGGTAGCGAATGGGTAAGCACATTATAAAAATATACATGTATTTCAATAAATTTAAACTGCAAACGCAGTTTTCATTACTGTGTTGTTTCTTCCTAACTGTCTGCATACACGCCGATGCACTTTTTGTCATCTCGACACACTGAGGTTGTGAGAGTAGACTTTCTAAGCAATCTTCAAGTTTTTTACTAACCTATAGCCTACGCATTGACTAGATTTACCATCTGTTGAAAATTACAATGTTTATTAAGTATTTACAACTGGTGTTAAGTGTATAGACCAAAAAACACAATGTACTTACATGTACATGTACATTTATTCATACAGTGTTTGAAGCACACATTTTGGAGTGATGTCGCAATGGGACTGGTAACTCAGCATAACTGTGGAGATGATCATTCTTACTGCCTCATAAATAACACTAGGATGGTATCACGATGCTGTAACCATGCAGCCGATTGTAACCTTGATATCACTATGCCCCAGCCTGATCATCGTAAGCAATAAGTCACATTATTGATCCCATTTGAATTGTTAGTCAGTTGGTCCTGATTTGTTGTTGTGCCATCAGTTTGATGATAAAATAGGGCATGTTAATGTTCAAAGTTGCCCTCTCATTAATTTCCAATATTAACCAATCAGCTTGCAGTACTCTTGACTGAGTGTCAAACAGCCAGTCAGAATTGGCTGTGAAGTGTTGTATAAGCATCATTGGGAATTTCCAATAAATAAGAAGATACACTGTAATTCTAATGTTAACATACCCTGTTACGACATGACATCTCTAAATTGAAGCCAGAAATATAAAGTACATGAACTAGTGAGAGGAAGATTAAAAGTCTTCACTATAGTACTGACTTTTACTGTTGTTTACAAGATTAGCTTGGAAGTATACTGATGACACACATTGTTGAAGGTAATTTGTCGTCCCCTGAAACATGTATGCGCACACCATAGACAAAACTCTATGGCGCACACTGAAAAAAGTCAATAAATTTACATCTTCCTATGTGTCTTTGGTTATAATATGTAGAGACACAAGCAGACAAATGACACCAAGTTGTCACTAAAAGTAACATCATAAGGAGTAATTTACAAGTAAATTTACTACAAAGTGCGCTTACTCACAACCATCCAAACAAGCCCCAGGCCCAAACCCTAGACCTCCAAACACCAACCCCAGACCCAAAACCCAAAACCCTGTGTGAGACAGTCATCAATATACTATCAATTAATGCAAGTAAAGTTTATCATAGTTATCTCCACTTTGTATCCGGTGTTTATTGAATGTGAGTTTTTTTCATTGTATTGTTTGTTGTTTTAGCTGTACTCGTGGTACGGGATGTCACACCTGAGAATCATGCTGACGCATTGATACATGTTAGGATTAGACAGTCCGGTATCACCCCACATCACGTTGTTGTGACATGCTCGGCTAACTGTGGGTGTAAGTTTATTATTTTTTATTTATTCATTTATCATTATCATAGCATTATCAAAAGGGAAATTCTGCGTTAGGTAACTTGTGTTTGTCCTCTGATTTTGCCTCTTGCTTCCCAAAGCCTGTAGTTCAGACCATCCCCCTAACTTTACCCCATCAAACCTGCTTAGGCTACATACATATGGTAGCAAAGAGCATTGTCTTTGAATTTTAACTACAGACCTTTTACGTTCAAGGCCTGTTTGATTTTGTAAATACACCGTAAATACCTACCAGTACAATTCTATTTCAACTCTGATCATGGAGACGATTAGCTGTGAAGTACCACGGTACGCCTTGGGTTCTCAACTTTGCAAAACCAGTTTTCCAACGTTGTACCACCCAAGTTGAGTTTATAAAATGTGATCATTAATTGTTAACTTGTAAAGTTTTGCTATAATAATAATCAGTGTGGATATAAAGTCAGTCCAAGGCTCCCTAACCATGATAAACTCTAAGCAATACTGGTGTTCCGATTCCGAGCGCACATCATGACAAACTCCCCTATGTTATTACAGCTTTCAGTGAGTTCACAGCTGGTTTTAATGGCACACATGCTATGATACCGCACATAATGCCTGGATCGACTGGGAACCACACAGCTATGTTGCACGTCTATGCTTTCATTCAGAATGCTCGGAAAGCTGAGGCCTGGATTCGAGTGACTTTCCGTAAGTAATCTACAACAACAACACATCATTGTAGCTGTAGGGCCCTTCAATTAAAAGATCGAGCAAGCTTTGTAAAACCCAAACTTCTTTGTAGAGAATGCCAATTCTATCGGAGAATTCTCTAGTCAGTGTTGTATGTTTCTTGTCAAAGGGTCAACTGTACTAAGAACTGGTTTTTAATTTGAAGTTCGTTATGACTTGTGTGTTTTCCATTTTCTTAGAGTGGTCATCCTGCATGTACGTGTATATGTACATATGCATGTAAGTGAATCGTTATGATAGATGTGAATACATCAGCATTTGTCTTATCAGGTAAACGTCACTTTTCGCCTGTATAGTAATGATAGAGCTAAAGGTACATCAATTTTATGTAGTCTTTTAACATAACAGTCACATTTCGCTTGTAGCTCCGATCATAACGAGTGTAGAGGCTACGCAGATCAGTGACCATGACTTCCACTTTACAGTAAATACCACTGTACCGGGTGCTGTTATTACTGTATCTCCTGTATGTGGACAAGATTCAGCATGTAACCCTGGGTAAGTAATAGGGAAATGAGATAATGTTTATGTGTGAAGTTGCCTTCTCATTATCATCTTATAACAACCAATCAGCTTATAGTGCTGTTGTGTGAGTCATGAACAGCCAATCAGAATTTGCTCGAGTGATGTATGAGCCTCGCTATGAATCTCTAATAGAGCATGTTAACAAAATTCCCACAATGCAATTTTTCACTGGAATTTTCAAAAACACTCAGTCAGAATTATATATGCTATCATTGACTGAGTGAGTCTGTGATTTCCAAAATAATGTATTGTGAGATACTCATTAACATGCCCTATAAGGAAGGAGATGACTCCCATGGTAACATGCTCCATTGATGTGATTAATTTTACTTATTCACAGTGAGTCTGCCCTCCAAAAGTGTATAAATGATTACTTTTTGCACCCTCCCCCGCCCAACCCCCAAAACAATAATGGTAGCTCTGGTGGTTTAGGCAATTTTCTCAAGAGTGCCAGTTTTTCAATTTTAACATCAGCAAAGATATACCTTTATGCTGACTAAGGTCAAAATTTAACTTAGTGGTGATGTGATGTTGCTTTCTCAAATAATCGAATAAAAGCAATTCAGGTTTTATAACGTGGCAAATTTTTTTTTCAAGTCGCAAGGTGCTCCCAGCCAATGGAATAGTTCGAATGTCTGACGCTCTAACTCCTGGTATGACTTATCCACTGAAATTTGAGGCTCATTACATGTACAAAGTATCACCGGCAATGTACAAGACTGTCACCTATAGTGAGTATATTGCTACCAACCAGCAAGCACCACTAACGTCATAATAGAGCTTGGGCACTCAAGTTAATGAATATATATATACATATATTAATATATATATATATATATATATATATATATATATATAT
>ERZ1740068.828-NODE-828-length-12137-cov-10.911356_pt1 | contig 12137 bp, 8 predicted proteins | sample MGYA00581735_ERZ1740068 | MGnify/ENA primary metagenome ERZ1740068 (study PRJEB43018, sample SAMN04849740) | marine metagenome | isolation source: floating plastic debris | place: Pacific Ocean | collected 2008-08-30 | study: EMG produced TPA metagenomics assembly... | reverse complement strand
TGTAAAACCGGTTTAAACCAGTCTGGAACCAGTCTAAACTAGTTGCAAAGACTAGACAAAAGATAATTGACAGGCAAACAGCACCAAAATGTTACTAAAAATAGCATCATAAGAATTATACCAAGAATTGATCATGTGACAGAAGCATTTTCATTCTCCACAATTCGTGAGTTGGTTACACAACAAAAAGGCTGTAATTCAGTGATCGGTACATACTCATGCACTCAGTATGAGTACTCATGTACTCGGTGCATACTCAGATTAGCATTCATTTATTACTGTTTCATATGCCACCTTCATGACGCCCTGGAGTTGAAGCGGAAATGATGTCAAAACCTGGTTTTTTTCAGCCCCAATCTTTTCTCCTAATTAAAAATTCTAACTCAAAAAATTATATTATGAAAGTCTCTGACAGAATCAATAATCGTCATGCACACCTATCAAAACTATAGCCAATTTTTTTTGCCTAGGCAAACTTTAATAGCAGGCCATGGGCAGTAGCAAAAACTGTATATCCAAGACAGGAATGATGAACTTAATTTAAACAGTCCTGCTGACATTGACTAGAAGTGCAAAGTGCTATCAAAACTAAACTTGATTAAAATTCCCACGCTGCAACTTTGGACCAGAATTCTCGTATTTACTCAGTATAAATCATCGACTAATCAAAAATATTGCATTAATTGCCCTCTCACACTACACACAAAACTGCAAAAAGTGTAGTTATCTGCCATACACACAATAACGCTATAACGTTTTTCACAACTGCAACGACTTTTTCAATAATCTTTTACATGAGTAACGATTTTCTCACTCAAACTTTTAGAAAAATCTTTGCAGTTTCATGTGCAGTGTGTAAGGGTCTTTAAGGGACACTTTTCAGCATGCCCTATAAGTAAATTACTTCCGTTATCCTACCTGGTTCCACCATAAGGCATACTGAACACAACATAGTCCTTTATTCCATCTCCTGGTATTTTCCTTTTCCATCTAATACAGGTGTAGCGATGGAAAAATGTAAACGCATTTGCCAATATCTGAATCAGCCGGAAGTCTGAAAAAATGTAACCAAAATATGTTCAAACATCTGCGTAACATAAATGGTCACAACATAATATTTGCCAGTCGTATAAATAAACTGCCGCTTAAAATTACTTCTATTTAGTAGAAGTAAGTGCAGCGGCAGTGGGTGTTCCACAGCCCTTTACGAAATGAGCCGCTATCTTGAGTTGTGTGTATTGTCTAGCAGCGCCCACCTCCCCCAATGTGCGGTGACAATTCACAAAGCCTGCGCAGATCATCAGTGGAACGGATATCAAGGCAATGCCCACATTCATAATCATCCCTCGATGTGCAGGCAACACACCAAACGCTTTGGTACTGATACTAATGTACCTGTAGTTCCAACACAAGCTGCATTGACTACATTCGGCTTGCCTCAATATCAGCCTTAACTGCATAATCCCAGTCTGATTGATTTCCTAATATTCTTAATGAAATGTTCCACCACCAGCAGGTACATAGAAGGACACCATTATTTCAATCAATTTTGTGCCTTGCTGACTGCTAGCCAATCGTTATATCCAAATCATACTATTGCACTGCAAAGTATAAACCATGGTGCTTGGTAGAGCATTGCATTCAAGACACATAATCTTTTTATTACTTTGATGTCAACTTTAGTAGTAATAAATCTATAGACTGTATTAGTACTGTCGTGCCTGGGAGAGCTGATACTTGGGATTTGCCTTCCCATTGATCAAGAGGGTAAAACTCCCAACCCTTTCCAACAAATCGCTTTGTAATGCGTTACATAAATCAGTCAGGGAGTTTACTTCCCACACAAATGGAATGTGTTACATTTCAGTGAACAGCTATGTTATTCTCCTATCCTACACCATCTTCATAGCAATAAAAGCTAACAAGTGACTCACTTCCTGTGTTCTCGCTTGCAAGCACTCTCTCTCCTAATTACCTGTTTATCCCTAAAGCTATTGTAGTGAGTTTAAATTTATTAAAAGTCATCCGCATAATGAGTTGAAGACTGAATATTTGGCTCGGCTGATTTTGAAATGACAAATTTTCTCAGACAAGCTCTATTTTTTGGAATATACTTACGTAAGACACAATTTCCCAATTGAATCTTGTTCATTTTATTAGAGTCATAGATTTTTGTAGAAAGCAAGTTCGATTTTTTTCTGATGTTGTACTCAGAATTATGTCAAATGTGACTCATAAATACCTAGACTTATTACTCGGGCCTAACTCAGGTTGTTTTTTTTTCTTGGGGCTAGACAATAGTCAAATAATCACCTGCGGTTCGGGCGTCGATATCGTAGTAAACAGTACCAAGATACCAGAGATACTTGTAGTCTTTTACTGCGTTACGCTTTGTGATGTTATGATGATCAGTCTGTAGCATGCCTTCTCTGTGATCCTCTGCCATCTTAGCAAACTCCTCAGCAGGAAAGTTCATCATAGTACCATTATCATGTGTCTGTAAGAAGAGACGAACAAGTTTTTGAGCTGCATGCAAATAATAGTTAAAAATCATAGAAAATAAACTTGAAACTTTTTTTAGGAAAATAACCACTTTTGAAACATGTTTCCTCTGCTTGGCAACATTTATGTTTCCGATGCCTGATTGAAGGCCATAAAACAATGGGTATGGGATGGTTCTACCTCGTACATTGCTGATGACAGGACACAATTTCTTAACAATAATGCCTTATTAAAGTGAGCTATAAATTCACCTGCAGGCAACGACCTACATATAGAAACTTTTCCATGGATTATGGTTGCTTAAGGGAAAAAGTCAGCAGCATTACACCCACACATGAGGAAAGTCCAAGAATCAATCTCAATGACGTTAGAACATGCATACAAGTTACTGACATTTCTGTTGAGATATATGCAATGACATGCTCTTCATCCAAATGTCATGGAAATCTTGTAGGGTGAATGTGTTGGCTGGTAGGCTGCAACTGTGTTAAGGCCCTTACACAAAACTGCAAAGTATTTTCTCCAAAAATGCTGTGGAAATCATTGTCCATATATAAAACTGTTGAAAAAAAGTCGTTGCAGTTGTGCAAAAAGTTCTAATGTGTATGGAAGATAGCTGCAGTCTTAGCAATTTCGTTTGTGGTGTGCAAGGGCCACACGTCTCAAGTAGTATGTGGTACTCATCCAGAAAAGTATTTAAATAGTCAACATATATGAGAGCGCAGTTGTAGCGTGCCATTCAAATCGAGGATACTTAAACTGAATATAGGGGAAATTGAGGTTTTCTGTTGTTATTAATTATGAGGGATTAGATTTTTAGGCATGAGTGTTTAGGTAATCTTGAGTATTCCAGGTTTTATACTATACGTGGAACAAAACTGAGGAGCAACAATGTTTTCTAAGCCCATCTTCAATGTAAGTTCTTTCTTGAAAACCAATTTGGAATCAAACCCTTCACCAGAAACCTCAAAACGTCAACACTGAAAAACCGAAAATCATCTTGACAAAAACCGCTATCGGAATAATCGGGTCTAAAATCAGAATCGCCATTACACAAGTCAGGACAAGTATAATAATAACAGTAATATCATCACTGACATCATTGGAACTACTTGAGTTGCAGAGACTACATCCTATCTAGGACACTCATTAACATGCCCGATTCTGCCGCTTCCGATTTGTAGTATATGTAAATGTGCAGGCCGTGTGTGATCAAAGCTATATGTGCACATGTATAATGTATAATATAATGAGGAGAATATAGGCACTATCAACATCAATAGTTTATCAGAACTTATCAGGGCTTAGGAGTTGTCCTCTTTCTTAGAATGGTCAAAAAACCTAAACCGAGAAAATTGCACAGGTTTCCGGCATAATGGGAAACAGGCGTGCAAGTCATAGTGGAATTCACATTTCTTTTGCCATCAGTTATGATGTATTCAATCGTATATATTCCACTATGATCACAAATAGCTTGGAAGGAATGTTGGTGTTTGCTCTGAACTCTCAGATTATATATTATTAAATATTGGGTTGTTGCTGCAGCACTTGAGGATGTTGCTGTACAATGCTGATTATTGCAGATCAGAATTTGGCACCATTTTTTTCCCAGGATTATTCTTTTATGTTTATATAGAGAGCCCCAACCCAAAAAACCCAGAAGGCCCCACACCACAGGCCCCAAACCCCAACAACTGAAAACCCCAACCCCAAAAACCCAATATAAGACCCCAACCCCAAAACCCTAAACCCCAAACCACCATAAATGAGCCAAAATAAGAAAAAACTATAAAGAATTACCCTGGGAAATATAGCCAGAATTTGACCAGTTTCCCTCTTCATTCAAAATTTTATTGTACTGTCCAATGCAATCATTCTCTATTTGAGCCCACATTTTTACATCTGTGGTATGGAATGTGACCCAGGTTCAGATTGTCATTGCCTGTTAATTTCTGAAACTTCTCAAAACTCACTACTCACAGTCTTTAAGAAAATAACCTTAATACCTATAGCTTTGGACCAACCATTGCTAGCCCACAAATACTGGAAGTTTGGTTTATTTTGCAGTCCAACTAAGAAAACCCCAACTTTTTTCTTCAAGCTCTTATCTCTAGAAGTAGTGGTAGTGCGTATATATATAAATATAAATCAATTTTGTTAGCCTATCAAGTCTTTAAGACATATAAGGCCATGCAAAAAAAGCAGTAAAATGTGATCTTGTGGAAAAAATTATTGTCAAGGAGGGTGGGTCTATTAAAGGATTGATTTTTAGTGAGGAATTTATGGCACGGTATGTCAAACATCGCTGCAACTGTGCTCTTAACACCGACGTAGTTGTATATTAAAATAATATTACTGGCGTACGCTTAAGGCTGTCCAGCATGCCAGGGGAGAAAATCAATCAATCAAACCAATCTGGTTTGTTAGCAACATCCTTCTCTCAGCTTATAGAACTTCGTACAACAGAAATCTTTATTGAATGTTAAAAAAGTGTGGGACAACCCGCAGGGTCTGTGACATTTAAACAAAACATCTTGAAAGTTCAAACACAACCTGAGCCGGCTTTGCCTGCAGGGTATGCACTTTTGAATCAGAGGCCTCCAGCAGTAACGCCATGTATACTGATCACTGGACCCAGTTTGTTATCGCCCCAGGAGTTTTTGTTACAAATTCTGTTGCCCTATATGTGATTGTCGCACTCAGTCATGGGAAATATCTGCTAAGTGTATAACTCTTTATTATGTCGGGTTATTTGAGAATGGAATTGTGATTCTATATCAGTTTGTAGTGTTCATTGACGCCCCCAAAAACCGCTGAATACGGACCAAATTATTTTACGAGATTTATTTTTCTACGGTCATATAAAGAGCCCCAACCCCAAAAAACACAGAAGGCCCCGTACCACAGGCCCCAAGCCCCATCAATTAAGAACCCCTACCCCAAAAACCAAATCCAAGACCCCAACCCAACCTCAACCCAAAACCGCCATTAATGAGCATAAATGATAAAAGAGTATAAAGAATAACACTGGGAGAATAATACAGCAAATATTGAAGATGCACAACCAAAGATCAGATAGCTAAAAGCAACAGTAATATATAATTTATCCGTCAGATATTTGACCTTTCCCTTATGGCCCATCCTGCCCATGAAGGGAGAATGAGAGGTCATCAATATATAAGAAACTGTAGTCAAATAATGCTGAGCTGATACCATAAAGTCTTGTGCATTTTATCATTAGAGAGCCCATGATTATGGTAACGATGCGCATCCACCACCATCCATAGCCAGCACGGGACAGATCGATATATGAAGGCTGATTGAATGATTGGCTCAGTTGATGTCAGGCAAAAATTTGCAACCTCTTGTGGTAATATAGTCAATTTTTTGATCAAAAAACAACAAGAGGCTCTATGTGCGCTTGAATCCGGATCATGGGCCAGACTTTCAGCAAGCAATTGTTTAACCTAACACACTAAATAAAATCTTCGCTAGTTCGAGAAATATATGGTAAAGACACACTACAGCCACAGGCAAACATGTATTTATTTTAAACATTCAAAGTCATTGTGTGACGCTCGTTTCAAGCAAAAACCCTACTATCCCTATGCCTCACATGTCTGTGTCACATATGTATGTTATGATCTGTTCAAGGATAGAATGTAAATATTTACGGCATGGTGATAGAGAAAGTAATAAGTGCCCTACAATGTTGGTTTATGCGTTTTCACCACAGGCTTATAATTATATGCCTATGGTTTCCACAGTTGGTCATGGATTTTAATAAGAATTTATAGCTAGCGCTGGAAAAGGCATGAAAACGGGTTTGGTATCGGGTATATCAAATAAAATTTGGTTACATGTCAGATTTGGTATGGGACCAATGAAAATGCTACAAGGAAAAGAGACGCCAAAAACTCTTTTCTCAAAGAATTTAACGGCATTTTTCATTATTGCAAGAGTTTGGAATCAAGAAACATTGTCTTTGAGGTTGTCAAGTACCATAGCTGACCTAAAACCACCATTTGGGTTAGGTATTAAGAGGCAATAACCCTACCCTCCAGGTCGGACCTATGAAAGTCATAGTTCAGTGATAGGAATAACTGGTCATGGTTACACTTACACTTCCACATACATGTAATGATGCTTTATAACTTTGTCAGAGTTGGTGATGAAATTCAACAACAGGAATACATGTAACATTGCCAATATTATTCATCTGCATCCGCTGACGCAAATTGAAAGCAAGCTTGCGTTCGTGACAGACATTATTGTGTTTGAAGGGGGGACTGAGTAGTGGAAGGAACTCATTTGTCCATACATGGCTATCAAACGTGTAAATCCAGCTCATTTGAAACATGATATGCATGGTATTGATTAAGAAGCTTGACCTTGGAATGACATAAGCGAGGAGGTTTGCCTCTCAAGGTGCTTAAACATTTCACTTTTGCAATTCGTTTGGAAAGGGCCCAGAACAGAGCATGTCATCGAATGGCACTCACCCACAAAACGTTGACTTTTACATCGGCAAAGCTTCCAGCTGACAGTGTCAATATCACAAGTGGCAGAAATGCCAGCCTTAATCCCATCCTCAGCCACTGAAAACTGTTTGTTTTGTTTTATAATGAAAGAGATTTGAACATGCAGCCGAACAACCAGAGTGAGGGGAGCGAATTGCAGCAGGACTGATCATTGCTGTACATTCCGGAGCTTATTATCTTCAGATTCTGAGCTCTTCCAGATGTTTGTTCCCATACTATGTATACTCGATGGTTATGAGTTAGTTGTAAAGAGGAAATAGAAACTGTGTGAAAAACATGGTTGAGTCATTTGGCATGAAAGTATTCTCAACCATCAAATAACTTTTCCGCAGCTGTGTATTGTTTTAATAAATTGTTTTAGATATATGAAGTTGTGCTCTCCAACACAATTCAAACAACGGAGTGATATTGAACACATGGTGGTAGATAAATCATTAAAACAAAGCCACTCATTAGAAGTTTCAACGGATATGTGTTGTCCACCAGCATGGCAGTTTTTTTCGCTGTTTAGGCAAGCAAAACTGAAGCAGGGAGACAATTTTGAATTGTACAATAAAGTAAGGGAAATACTCTGTATTATGGAAAGTAGGAGCATAAAGTTGTTTGCTCTTTTTATGGGAGTGCACAACTCCAAAAAATATCCAGTTTTTCATAAGCCTTTTCAATGGTGTTTCATTTATTATTTGCGTTCTGAATATTTATTTGGGTTGAAGCTAAAAAATTTGAGGTCTCCAGACTTTTTGCATACCACCATAACTTATCTGTCTACACATAACCAGGATAAACCCCGATGCCGGAGTTTGTGTCTCACATTTGCCATAAAAATGACATAAATTTCACAGGAATTTAAGCAATAGTGACTGCAGATTGATGCAGGTTCCAATCAATAAATTTTTTTTATCAATTTCCTGGAATTTTAATATGTGTTTGAATATAATTGATGATAATTAATGTACGTTACTAACTGACCAAGGTAGACTGGGATCTTGATCAGTTATAGAAGTATACAGTTTTGTTAGAAACACTAAAGATATCAGTTAGAAGTATCAAGGCCTTCTTGTTGAATTGTATAACTAGTGAAGTATTACTGCTGATATATAGTGTGTATATCATCGGTGAAAAACTTATACAGCAGCAGGAAAAAAGTTTTAGTTTTCAGCAAAAAGTAGATGTAGCTGTTTAGTAGGGGGGGGGGATGGGTGTTCTCATACCATCTACCACCAGCTTATTGTTACAGCCTCGGCACTCAAGCTGTCGTAAGGGAGTTCTGCTATGATCCACAAATCAGAGGTTAATGGTGGTACTTCCCCAGTGTGTCATTAGCAGCAGGTGCATGTAAAATACCCAAAAACCCTAGATATATCTGGGTTTTGATGGGTAGAATCTGTACTAGTCTGGAGTTTGAGTCCTCAAGTTTTTCAATTTGATATCATTTCAGCCTTTTGATGGGTATATATTTGTTTTTTTTTATGGACTGGTAGCAGTCCAAGTTTGCTGAGGTTGACAAGGTGACACAATACGCTCCTGCTTAGCAGTGGTCAGTCACTTATCCCTCAGGCATCGGAAAAGATTGATGGAAATCATGATATTACTGGCTTATATTACATTAACCGAGCAATCTCTGCTCGCTTATATCTGTGGCTAGATCTAAAGTGCTAAAATTGCACAACTGCGTATAATGAATAGCACATTGTGCTCATTGATTATTGTTGTGCAAAGTTGTCAACAATAGGAAATATGATATATATATATATTATTATTATATATATATATATACATATTATATATATATATTTATATAAACATATATATATATATATATATATATATATAATTATATATATTTATATATATTATAGGAAATTTGCTGACCGGGCAAACCAACTCCGTAGCTTATTGCGAGGAAGGATTTATTTAACATTCTGAGAGGTTCTTTTGCTGCTTTTTATTATGTTCAGTACAGAAGTTACCCGTAAAGATCAAGAGATATAAAAATTAATTAGAAACGTAGACGTTATTGAAATCATTGCAAAATAGATATGGTCTGAGATAACAGGGATCTATTTTTTAAAATGATGCACATATGCAGTACAATAATAAATAACAATGAGATTGCTAGTCAAAGTCCTTGGACACAAAATCAGGTGGAGCTAGCAGAGCCCCACTAAACCCACCCGATTAGGAATCCGAGTTCTCGCACTATGAGATTGCTATCATTGACTTCAATGATTCAGAATTGAATCCGTGAGAAAATATATGAAACAACAAACACAATGGATGGACTTTTCAATGGTGGGAATGTGAAGGGCTGTTTAGACTTCTTAAAGGCTTCATCTTTTAGGGAATTGACTCATAGCTGCCCTATAGTGAGGGTGACTAATAACATGTGGTTGGGAAGACAGTCAAGCTTGATCTACACACTACACCATAAATATCCTGACCCCGTGCAGAGTCCGTCAAAAGGTTGGCTAGTTATTGCAACAAAGAGTATTTAAAAATTAAAAATCATGTAAGTTACTGGTGGTCTCATTTTTTAAGATTGCCGTGATTTTTTATACAGTGTGCGTAGCAGTGCTCTTTAACCTCGCGATGATTGTAAACCCGCATCATACAAGACATGAAGTTGTGTTTGTTGTTTCCTATGCAGTTTTCTAGTTTTTCCAGTCTACACACGTTGTAGCATTCAACGATCTTCTCAACAATATCGTGTTCTCGCAGGTTTGGGAACACATCGTAGACGCTTGTTGTAGCCTGAAAAAGTTTAAGTGAGGGTAAAAGTTAACATTTGCATAAAACGGTGAAGCTAAATTCCCTGGACGCAAAGGGAAATGAGAGATGTGTGTCAATGTTAAGGAGGATTTTTGCATAAACCAAGAACTTGGATGTCAATCATAAACCATTGGAGGCTTGCGTGGGCTTACTGTCATCTACCTTTGGGGACCATAACTTGAAATGTCACATCGGGCTATATGCACTGCTTCTACCACAATGCTCTTGTAAATCTGGTTTTATAAATTTGAATGAACGAGATGATAATTCATAACCTCTTTTGACTCTCTAAATAATAAATGACGTAGCTGAAAGCACCCTGAGACTCCCGTGGGAATGTCTCCGGCCTACTTTTCATTCAAAATAACGTCATTGATAAAAGTTTTATGTGAAACAATTGCACATCTCATTAGCATATAATCCATATATCCATATAAACTTTCAGAAGGCTCAACAAATTTTCTTATCCGGGCCGTAACATCATATTCCAGAATACATGTATTATATTACTATGCAAAAACAATTGATTACAATAAATCGCTTAGTAGTAAATTTTGTAGGCTGATTTGATCCCACGCCAGTCCATATGCGTAGTCGTAATGAGAGCATCAGTGAAAGCCAGAATAATTGTCTCATAACAAGCTACTGAAAACTTGGGGCTAATTATGTCAATGAAATCATACAATATTGATATATTGGCTGTGGGTATCTTGTGACGTCACACAATGCTTATTAATATCTCTGACCTTTCCCTACCTTGCACAAATGTTTGCTTAGAAAAGGATGATTGGCGATTTCGTTAATCACAGACATTTGTAATGACGAGTTTAGGTGATATTTGTCATTAACCTGTTCCAGACCAATCCTATATGCATATAAGAAAGTCTCTGACCCGTAATTAACCTGTTCCATACTGTTGCTATTCCTATATATATTATTGAAGTTTCTGACCCGTAATTAGTGTCAGTGACTTCATTGTGTTTACCTGTTGGCGTTGTACAGTATGATCTGCCATGGAATATGATGATTTTTTTAAACATTTCACATGTATAATGTTGGAACCAGTTTATGTGTTATCAGCAAGCCTACCCTTGGCTTCATTCCATGATTAAATTGTAGGCTACCAGGTGCTGGAATATTTAGCAGGTTGCCTCTCCTAGTAAATTTCTATTCAGTGTGCATGTTTGAACTCTAATCAGAATGAAATATTAGATGCTGCCAACGTCCACTCGATTAAAATAGAATACTTTTACGGGTAAATGAATCTTTTCCAAATTACAAGTTTTAGGAATACATTGGTTGGATATTAAGCTCATTTTTTGCAAAATTGTGATAAGAAATGATGACATAGCATTATATTTATTTATTATAGAATATGTAGGAGACACTACACTGGTTATAAATTTTGTGAAGAAAACAACTAGTTTTTCATAGCAATCAACTTCCACATGATCAAAGTTTGAATTGTGTGGTGTTAAGCTTAGTTTTTTTTGAATCTCAGGATAATAAAAATGAAACAAAACCCAAAAATTATGGAATATTCGTGAACTCTTCAGTTATTTCTTTTCACCAACAAAAAAGTGGAAATGATAAAGAATTGAAAAATAAAACAAAATGAAACTACCAGAGGTTATTGCTGTGCTTCTCAAAACATATTTTTTTCAGTTGAAAAATACTGAGCGACCAGTTGTGACAAGTTAGCCACCCAGTTTCAAGATTTGAAAAACCAGTTTTTCCTATAATTTATTCAGTATTTTTCTAGAGTGCAAAAAAGTTTTGAATTGATCCGGATTTCTACTGAGTAGGTTGTTGTAAAACTCTGTTGAACTATCGAAATAGATATTTTTTATAGAGGAAGCCACGCCCCTCACCCAACTGTATTTCATGTGATATAAAGAATTTTAGCTAAACGTGTATACATACCTCCCAGTCGTCAGACATCAAGGGGTTGGAATGCGCCACTGTGATGCACAAAGAGCAGACGATTACTAACACAGCAGTTGTGTACATTCCGTGTACTTTAGATTTGTATCCCATAATGCGATAGTGTGTGGCTGCTCGTATATAAACTAGCTGGCTCCTGTAAAACCAAGGAATTATAGAATTATAGAGTTATAAATCCTTTTTAAAACATTATCACTCTGTGTTATTGTAAAGAATAAAATATACAGTGGATTTTGCTTTTCACCTAGCCAAATCAAAGCAATGGAATATAAGACTGATATAACTTTTTGCAATATATAGGATTGAATATTTTGTATGCTCTGTGTAAATGAGATTGCATGATTAAGTCTGGTGAAACTTTCCTTGCAATTTGGAAAAAAA